>OLQX01000283.1_pt1 | contig 63708 bp, 59 predicted proteins | sample 1672581 | NCBI WGS metagenome assembly OLQX01 (sample SAMEA3136701, study PRJEB25190) | human gut metagenome | reverse complement strand
AGCTTTCCCCATGGGACAGCCGTTTGCAAGTATCCAGCAGGGGCTATATGATGGGTTACAACGATCTGAAAGACCCTTCCGTCAGCGGTTTTTTCCGATTTCTCGCCAAGGTCGGGGACAACGGGATGAAAATGCAGATCGTGAAGATCGGATTTGGAGGCAAGCTATGAAAATTCTGGTATATGGTGCAGGCGTTCTGGGGTGCAATCTGGCAAGAAATCTGCTGCGCGCCGGAAAGGATGTCACTCTGCTTGCGCGGGGAAACTGGGCTGCGGAGATCAAGCAGAATGGTCTGCGGATCAAGGACAAATTTTCGCTCCGCACCTCGGTCAGCCGCATTCCGGTGGTGACTGAACTTGCACCGGATGCAATGTACGATGTGATCTTTGTGGTCCTGCGCTATACACAGCTGGATTCCGCTCTGGACACGCTGCGGGCGAATCGGACGAAAAACATCGTATTTGTGGGCAACAACGTACAGACAAAAACATTGGCGGCGGCACTGTCGGAAAAGAACGTTCTGTTTGCCTTTGCGCTTTCTGCGGGGCATCGGGAGGTTGACCGGGTGGTCTCCATCGACCTGAAAAAGATTACCATCGGGCAGCTGACGGGTGCAACCTCCAATAAACAGTTGATCGGGCGCATCTTCCACGGCACAAAATATAAGGTTGTTTACGAGCCGAACATGGAGGACTATCTGCTCTGCCATGCCGCGTTTGTGATGCCTGCGGCCTTCGCCTGCTATAAGACAGACGGCGACCTGAAAAAGCTCAGGGGAGATACCGCGTACCTGAACCGTGTGCTGGATGCCAACATCGAGGGATACCGAGCCATCCGAAATGCCGGGCACGCCATTCTGCCCAAGGGGGATGCGGATTTTGAAGGGGAAAAGTACCGCAAGACCTGCCTGCGCTTTTTCAAGCTGATGTGCGCCACCTCGCTGGGGAAACTCTGCGCCTCCGACCATGCCATGAACGCCATCGACGAAATGAGCGCACTAAACCGGGATCTCAAAAAGTTTTTCGATGAGCATGGTGCAGCCTATCCGGTGTGGCAGGTGCTGGAAGCGGAAGTCTGGAGGTATCTGCGATGAAGTATGCCGGAATGCCCTTTGGAATGTGGGTGCTGTTTGCTGGCTCCTTTCAAAAGCAGCTGACCGCTGTGCTGAGCTATGATGCAGCCACCGCAAGAGCTATCACGAAAAAGGCAAAGCCGCAATACCGGCAGATTATCCGCAGGCTGCCGGAGTTCGAAAAGGCCGACCGCTTCAAAATGAATCTTGTCAACTGCGCTATGATCGGGGCGTTCATTCTCTCCATGCCGCAGCGCCCGGAGGTGGACAGGCTGACGGATTACTACGCAAAATCTATGATGACTGCGCCCATGCAGTGGTTCTGCCGCAAGAGCGGAAAAAGCAAGTTTACCCCAAAGGATATCGCCGCAATGAAAGCCACCGCCGCTCTGAAAGCTGCCGACCGCAACCCTTACTCGTGGAACATGGAATTTTACGAATACCCGGATGGCAGCGGCTACGAGGGACGCTTTACAAGGTGCGGCATCTGTGTGCTGATGAAGGAACTGGGGCTGTATGACCTGACCCCTGCCCTGTGCCGTCTGGACTACACCATGAGCGAAGCGGGCGGTGTGACCAAATTTGTGCGGCAGTGCACCCTTGCCTCCGGCGGACCCTACTGCGACTGCGGGTACAAAAAGAAAGGGTGACGCTGCGATTTTTGCATAATTTTTTTTTTGAAGGAGGTTCTTTCGTGAAAAAACAGTCTGATCTTTCCCGGCTGATGAGTTACGCCGGGAACTGCAAATACTTTACCTACGCCTCGTGGATGCTGTCTGCAGTCAGCGCACTGGTGGCACTGGTGCCTTTTGTGTACATCTGGAAAATCCTGCGGGATGTGCTGAACGCCGCGCCGGACTATGCGCAGGCGGTGAAGATTCCCCATTACGGCTGGATGGCAGTGCTGTTTGCCGTGCTGTCCTACCTCATTTACATTGCGGCACTGATGTGCTCCCATCTGTCGGCGTTCCGGGTGGCGACCAATCTGCGGCAAGCGGGATCTTGCCGACCTGACCAGCACCATCATGGCGGACTGCGAGGTGCTGGAAAAGGACTGCTCCCACTTCATCCCCGGTCTGTTCGGCTCCCTCATTTCCACGGTGATCATTGCCCTGAGCCTGTTCGTCTTTGAGTGGCGGATGGCACTGTGGGTTATTCCGGTATCTGCTGCCATCGTGGTGGGCAGCTACCGGGTGCAGGACAGGGTACAGGCCAAGACCATGGCGGCGAAAATGGCCTGTGCGGACGGCATTCAGGAGTACATCGAGACCCTCCGGGACCTGAAAGCCAGCAATGCAGAGCAGCGTTATCTGTCCGGCCTTTCCGACAAAATTCGGGCAGTGGAAAAGCAGTCCATCGCCCGCACCTTCCTGAAGGATGCGCCTATCATCCTGCTGGACGAGGCCACCGCCAGCTTGGATGTGGAAAGCGAAACGGTCTGAGCCCTGTGTACAACACGGGATTCAGACCGTTTATTTTAATCCAATGAACTAATACCAAGAAGCCATTTGAACACAAACAAGCCAATTGTGGGCGGAACCAGTAACTTGCGGGTTTTACCTTTCAGAACTTGTTTTGTGGGTGTGGCTTTGCAGATAGTACCGTGCGCTCATGGCTTTTTTGCAATTGCGCTGTCTTATTGGAGTTAGAATACCAGCAATCCAATGTGGTACACCACGCAGGAAATGAGCAGTGCGGCTACGGTGTAGAATACGCCAATTTTAGCAGTCCACTTGACGGAGTGGGTCTCACGGGCAGTAGCAGCCAGGGCACTGACACACGGCATATTGAAACTGATGGCAAAAATAAACGCCAGACCTTCGGCTTTGGTAAATTTTGCAGTCAGGATCTCAGAGATACCAACTGCAGCAGTGCCGGAGGCTTTGGCCCCAAAGGTAGAGCTGACAAGACTGCCGCCAGTGCCGTACAGGGTATTCAACCAATACGTTGGAAAGGGAATAAAAAATATCCCAAGGATCTTTTCTCTGAGCGGAGTAGAGAGAACTTTAGAAATCTTTTTGGATATGGCAAGAGACAGAATACTGGAAGAAAATCACTAAATTTATTTAGTGCGCAATTATACACCAGTAAAACCGGTGCCATTGCGTTCTTCGAAGAGTCCTAGCCGGACGGCTGATGAAATCGTAGGCAGTCAGAAAAGAACTGCCCCGATTTCAAACAAAGAGGAACTGCGTTCATCCTTTCGCCACTTAGGTGGCTATCCCCTTACAGATTATTATCAAATATGTAGATTTTTCGAAAAAAGGTATTGCATTAACAGCAGATAATGTTATAATAGCATTAACAGCAGACAATGCACATGAGCTAAAGGAGGACTACAAATGCCAACAATTAGATTTGATTTGAATGAAGAGTACAAAGCAAAACTTGAAGATGCAGCTAACGAAATGCATATGAAGCTTCAGGATTATATTCGCTATAAGTTGTTTGACTTGAGAACTATTTTTACTGTAGATGAAGCTGTCAAGAGAATCCAAAATGGTGAATTTGATGATACTGCGAAATATCCTGATGGATTTACATTGCCAGATGTTTATGGTGCTGAATGGACGATTGAACGTGGTCCGGCAGGAGTTTTTGGGAAAACATTTTTTAATTATGTAACACAAGAGAATCCAGATCTTGGAATTAAGTTCAAAGACATGGGGAAGAATGGTAGACTTGCACATTACACATTTCATAGGGACTAACAGGCCCATTTGATTTAGCAACATTAAGCCGGATGTACACAGCAAACCAGTTTAATAAAGAAAGTTTAGTATGGAAAGCGGGTATGGCTCAGTGGTCTAAAGCCGGAGAAGTTGAAGAACTTGCGACAGTATTTCAGGCAATGCCACCGATCCCTGGAGCAGATGGATCAGGAATGCCACAGATTCCACAGTAAATCACATTAGCATAAAATTAAGCGCTTAATTTTTAGGTATGATAGAAAAATCCCCGACTACTTTAGCTAAGAAATATCAGATAATGCGTTATGGAAGGTTCGGTGCAGTGTGGGTGTAATGCTCATGCTACACCGGACTTTTTTCGAAAATGATTTTTAATAATGTTGATTTTCAACTACTTTTAACTCAAATATTGCATCTTAACTTAAAAAGAGTTAAGATTGCAAGTAATGACATGGAATATCTCGATAAAGTTCCTGGAGTCAAGAATCAAAGTGTTTTTAAAGAAGCTTATGTTATGGGATATTTTATTTACTAATGTTGATTTTCAACTGCTGGACGAATGGGAGGGGTGCTTCATGCCGTTGCAAATGATCAGAAACGATATTACAAAAATGAGTGTTGACGCAATCGTCAATGCTGCCAACACGTCCCTTTTGGGCGGCGGAGGTGTGGACGGCTGCATTCATCGTGCGGCCGGACCGGAACTGCTTGCAGAATGCAGTACGCTGCATGGCTGCGAAACCGGCAGTGCAAAAATTACAAAGGGATACCGTCTGCCCTGCAAATATGTGATCCATGCAGTCGGTCCGCGCTGGCGGGATGGCAGGCATCGGGAGCAGGAGCTTCTGGAATCCTGTTATCGGACATCTTTGAATCTGGCGAAAGAAAATGGCTGTCAGTCTGTAGCCTTTCCGCTGATTTCCTCCGGTGTTTACGGCTATCCAAAAGACCAGGCTCTGAAGGTTGCAGTCGATACCATCAGCGAATTTTTGCTGGAAAACGAGATGATGGTCTATATCGTTATTTTTGACCGAAAGACATATCAGATTAGCGGAAAGCTGTTTGATGACATCGCAGTGTACATAGATGACAGGTATGTGGAAGAACATACCGACAGGAGGGCAGAACAGAGTCGGTGTTCCGAAGCATGGCAAGAGGAATCCTGCTTTGAAGCTGCATCTGTCCCGCTGCCGCCCGAAGCAATCTGTAAATCCTGCAGCAGTCAGTCTCTGGAAGAGGCGCTGGGGCAGATGGATGAGAGCTTTTCAGAAATGCTGCTTCGAAAGATTGAGGAAAGCGGTATGACGGATGCACAGTGCTACAAGAAAGCAAATATTGACAGGAAGCTCTTCTCAAAAATTCGCTCGGATAGATTCTATAAGCCATCCAAACCTACGGTGCTGGCATTTGCCCTCGCTTTGGAGCTGCCGCTTGCCCAGATGCAGGAGATGCTCGGCAAGGCAGGATTCACATTGTCCCATTCGAGTAAATTCGACATCATTGTAGAATATTTTGTTGAACGGGGAAACTATAATGTGTATGAAATCAATGAAGCACTGTTTGCCTTTGACCAGAGTCTGATCGGTACATAAGGAAAAAGAAATGTCGCTTTCCATGCGACCACTCCGCAAAAGAAAATCGCTATACTATGGCTGTAAGGTACGAAATCGAGCAGTCATTTGCGTGAGGAATGAGCCAAAGCTCGAGCTTGCTCGAAACCTTGGCGAATACCGCGACAGCGAGCCCGCAAGGGCGAGATTTTAGGAGGACAAGCATATGAAAAAAAATTTAACAGAGATCGTTTTTATCTTAGACCGCAGCGGATCCATGAACGGACTGGAACGGGACACCATCGGCGGATTCAATTCCATGATTGAGCAGCAGAAAAAAACAGAGGGCGAAGCACTGATTTCAACGGTACTGTTTGACAATGTGAGTGAAGTCCTGCACGACCGTGTAGATGTAAAGGACATCCGACCAATGACTGACCGGGATTATACGGTTCGCGGATGTACGGCACTCTTAGATGCCATCGGCGGTGCGATTCATCACATTGGAAATATTCATAAGTACGCACGACCGGAAGATGTCCCGGAGCATACCATGTTTGTAATCACTACGGATGAAATGGAAAATGCCAGCCGCCGGTATGACAGCGAAAAAGTGAAGCAGATGATCGAGCGGCAGAAAGCGAAATACGGTTGGGAGTTTTTGTTCCTTGGTGCCAATATTGACGCGGTAGAGACCGCAAGCCAGTTCGGAATCAGTGCAGACCGTGCAGTCAACTATCAGTGCGACAGCGAAGGAACTGCGTTGAATTATGAGGTGGTCAGCGAAGCAATCAGCTCTGTCCGGTGCAGTGCCCCGTTGAACGCAGACTGGAAAAAACGTATAGACGAGGATTATAAAAAACGTGGAGGAAAATAGAAATATGCAGGCGTATACCTACGTTTCAAAAGGAAAATTCGAATTAAGAGAGAAGCCAAAACCGACCCTGATGCAGGAGCGGGATGCTATTGTCAAAGTGACACTCGCCAGCATTTGCTCCAGCGATCTGCATATCAAGCATGGCAGCGTTCCGCGGGCAGTACCCGGGATCACGGTTGGCCATGAAATGGTGGGGATTGTGGAAGAGGTTGGAAAGGCAGTTACCAAGGTAAAACCGGGAGATCGGGTGACAGTAAACGTGGAGACCTTCTGCGGTGAATGCTTTTTCTGCAAGAAAGGGTATGTGAATAACTGTACAGATGAAAATGGCGGTTGGGCGCTGGGCTGCCGGATCGATGGCGGCCAGGCGGAATATGTGCGTGTACCCTTTGCAGATCAGGGACTGAATAAGATTCCGGATGGCGTTACGGATCGACAGGCATTGCTGGTGGGCGATGTTCTGGCTACCGGTTACTGGGCAGCGCGTATTTCAGAGATCTCAGAGCAGGACACGGTGCTGATCATCGGAGCCGGCCCCACCGGTATCTGTACCCTGCTTTCGGTAATGCTGAAAAAACCAAGACGGATTATTGTGTGTGAAAAGGATAAAAATCGTCTGCAGTTTATCCGACAGCATTATCCGGAGATTTTGTTGGTTTCTCCGGAGAAGTGTGAAGCGTTTGTACGGGCAAACAGCGATCATGGGGGAGCTGACGTTGTGCTGGAGGTTGCGGGGGCGGAAGCTACCTTCCGTCTGGCCTGGGAATGCGCGAGACCCAATGGTCTGGTGACGGTGGTTGCTCTTTATGATCAGGCACAGATCCTGCCGCTTCCGGATATGTATGGAAAAAATCTTACCTTTAAAACCGGAGGAGTGGATGGCTGTGACTGTGAAGAAACATTACGGTTAATTGCAGAGGGAAAACTGAACACAGAGCCGCTTATCACCCACACCTATCCCTTAGAAAGGATAGAGGAAGCCTATGAACTCTTTGAAGGTAAGAGAGACGGTGTAATTAAGGTAGCAGTAGAATGCTAAAAGAAGATATAGATAATTCCAATCATTAATGTACTATATATGGTATGATAATGATTGGAATTTTGTTATAACAGGGGGATTTCCAACCATTAGTATATACGATCCATGAAAAAACAGGTAAAATTATGTATAGGTAATTAAGGGAGCGGTTTTATGAATCTGCTGGGTCCGGATGTGGCGACAATCCGTACTTCTGGCTGTATCGTCTTTTCGCATGGAGGCAATGGCTGCCGGAGGATTTGCCGGAGAATATGAACGATGGATGGATATGGCAGATCTGCCGACCGAAGAGGAAGAGAAGGAATTAATTGCCACGCTGTTTTCTCTGAACTAAATGATCTGACGGCTGAAGCGAGGAATAAATTTACGGAAGAGGAAAACGGTTAATGCAGTGCTTTTGAGGGACAAACTTTCGTGCATTCATAGCAGAGAATACACTCTGTTCCGTTTTTCCGCTTACGGGTTTCCTTATTAACCTCCACGTTCATGGGGCAGACCTGCAGACACTTCCCGCAATGGACGCACTTATCCTCATCGCAGTGGACGCGCAGAAGAGAGAAATAGCTCATAGGTTTGAGAAAAACCGTAATGGGACACAGGTACTTGCAGAATGCCCGGTTATCTTGAAACAGGAAGGCGAACACAATACCGACAAGGTAATAAAGCGCATTTCCGGCCAGGAAAAGCCAGAACATGATTTGCTCCAGATGTGCCACCTGCATCAGAAACAGCCCGGACACCAACGCCAGAGACAGAAGAAACATCACATAGCGAAGGAAGCCCAGCTTTTCTTTTCGTGGCTTCTGCGGCTGATTGTAGGGCAGAAAGTCCAGCACCATAGCTGTCCAGCAGGCGTAACCGCACCAGCCACGCCCAAAAAGCAACGGTCCGAAAATTTTTGCAACCGCGTAGTGGATAGTTGCTGCTTCGAAAACGCCGAGAAACAGGTAGTACCAGAACCCTTCGATCTGCATATTTTCACGGGAAATCACGCCAAGGTACAGCAACATATAGCTGCCCACCGCCAACTGGACGAAATGCCGGGCATACCGTTTCCCGGCGGTAAACAGTGCCGTTCCAAGCCCAAGGCAGGCTCCGATGTAGCTGAAATTCAGCAGATAGAAAAAATTGTCCTTTGTGAGCCACAGCGTAACTGCCACTGCTTCAAACAGCAGAAACAGCAGCATAGATGGCACGTATTTGTGAAGTCTGTTTGGGATTTTCGTCATCTCTTTGATCCTCTGCTTTCTTATTTTTTCTCAATGCACGGACTGCCAGGCCGGTGCAAGAGCGTGTCTGGTATCTTAGCATAAGTATAGCAGAGAAATAAAAAAATAGTAATCAGATTCTTATAAAACATCTGCAAAAAAAGTGAAACGATTACAGGCGCAGACGGTTATGACCGCCTGCGCCTGTAATCGTTTGGAGTCATGCCAGACTGTTTTTAAAAGCTGTCTGGAAATGGCCTGGACTGGAAAAGTTTGATGTATTCCTATGCATAGGGTATAATGTCTTTAGGAAAAAAGATATGATTACGAAAACAAAATATTCCGCAAACATGATAGAGAAAGCAGGTATGCTATGAAAAGAAAAATTATGATTGCTGCAGTGGCAGCTGCTGTGATTTTTGCGGTGATTGCGATCCTTTCCGTTTTGGCGCAGACACCGGCATTAATCTGAGAAATCGAAATGATCTGCTGTGAAATTTCCGGCGGATCATGGAAGGATGGGAAAACTGGCGTTTTGCAAATGATTTTGCCTACTTTCATACAAAAAATACTTTGAATATCAAGAAATCTATGCTACACTGATACTGCATGACAAAATAAAAGAAAGTGGGGATTGGAGTATGAGTGGTCTGTTTCGGGCTCTTCATCGGACAAAAGTGTTTCGAAATCTGACGGAGCAGGAGTTTGCATGGGTTTTATATGATGTGGGAAATTCGGCATTTATTATGCTTGCCTGTTCGCTGATTCCGATCTGGTTTAAGAGTCTGGCAATCGGTACAGGGCCGGGAAAAATCAGTTCGGATCAGGCGACGGCGTATTATTCGATTGCCATTTCAATTGTTACGGTGGTGGTGGCACTGATCGGTCCTGTCTGCGGTGTGCTGGCGGATCGTAAGGATAAGAAAAAGATCTTTTTTACCACAACGGCAGGCCTGGGCATTGCAGGATGTGTGCTGAATGGCGTTGCAACGAGCTGGGTGCTGTTTCTGGTCATTTATATTGTGACAAGAGTCTGCTATAATGCATCGCTGACGATTTACGATTCCATGCTGAATGATGTGACAACGGAGGAACGTATGGATGAGGTATCCTCCTATGGCTATGCGTGGGGATACCTGGGATCCTGCATTCCGTTTCTTGTAGCACTGATTGCTTACATTCTGGGGCCGGATATGGTCGGGGTGCTGCCGGATTTTGTCTCTAAGATGATTGGCTTTGGCGTGACGGCTCTCTGGTGGCTGGTGGTGACGCTGCCGTTGCTGAAGGAGTATCGGCAGAAGAATTACGTGGAAATGAGAACGGTTACCGTCGGTCAGACATTTGGAAAAATATTCAGAACCCTGAAAAAAATCGCAGTTTCGGACCGGAAAGTATTTTTCTTTCTGATTGGATTCTTTCTCTATATTGATGGGGTAGGAACTATCATTGACAACTGCATCAACATCGGAACCGATCTGAACCTGAATACGGTCGGACAGGTTGTTTTCCTGCTTGCCACGCAGGTTGTCGCTTTTGGAGGATCTCTGTTTTTTGCAAAACTGTCGCGGAAAAAAGATACGGTATCCCTGATTCTGATCTGCATCGCAGGCTATTTTGTCATCTGCCTCTATGCGCTGACACTGCGGACGCTGGTGCACTTTGCGATTCTGGCATTTGGAGTGGGATGCTTTCAGGGATCAATTCAGTCGTTGTCGCGGTCGTATTATTCCAAAATTATTCCGGCGGAGAATTCGGGAGAATATTTTGGCATCTACGATATTTTTGCCAAGGGCGCTTCCTTCCTTGGATCTGTAGTCATTGCAGTTGTAAAGCTGGCGGGAGGAACGATCAACGTAGCGGTTGCATGTCTGGCGGTTTTCTTTGCACTTGGATTTGTTTTTCTGAAAATTGCAGACCATCAGCCGATGGCGGGTGAAAAATAAAAGATACACAGCATAAAAAATCTCAAAACCAGGAGAACAAGAGCAACTGGTTTTGAGATTTTTTGCTTTTGACTCCGGGGTTTCACAAAGAGAGGTTACGTGTTACGATAATCAGTGAGTCGGGCTGCCGGGAATGTGGCTGCCTGAAAAAAGCACAGACAGGCCAGATCCGGAAAGCCGGAAGAGTCGATCACAAGGATGCGTTTCTGGACACCGAGGAGCTGCACATTGGTACCAGACCCCATTACACTTCTATCTGCAGACCCCGATTGCACAGATTCATGATTACAGCATGGCGCAGTTTGAGCATTGGACGAAAGAAACATTCTCTGCCAATTTTCGCAAAATGCTGACGCTGGAACAATACCGCGATCCAAAACTTGCGCAGCTTCATCATGATTATCTGGCGGGCGGACCATTGGAATATATGGCGGCGATTTTTCGTAAGCTGGCGGATTCTGATCTGTGAGAAGAACCCGGAAGCTTTTGAAAAATTTGAAGCCGCATTCCCCAAAAAGGAAAAGCTGAAACTGCTGGGGCAGCTGTTCTGATTCGAGCGATAATGTTTGGCAGCAGAACGATGCTGAGGGGTAAGCAGGTGTGTGATAAAAGGAGAACAGGACAATGGGGGAATCCCGTGTCCTGTTTTTTGCCCCTGAAAAGTGGAAATTTCCTATCCCCTCTGCATACAATACAGGTAGAGTATCTTTTCAAACCCGTTCAGAAAGGATGATCATTATGACGAAAGGCATTGTAAAAATAAAGAAAAACCGTGCATTTGTAGAGCAACAGAACGGCGAGGTGGAAGTGGCTTCCGGGCAGTATGTGTATCTGAAAGTGGAAAATTGCTGGATTCCGGTGGTGGTGCGGTATTCGGCGCGGAGGAAGAAGTGGTATTTTAAGTATCTCGAGGAAATCCCGGTCTGCGGGCAGAAGGTGCTGCTGAAGGCGTAGCCGGTAAAGGGCGTTTCACGTATGTTTAACATGTGTTTAATCTTTCTGAGTCAGAAATTTATTATGCAGCTCCTGGATTCTGCGCTGTTCGGCAGCTTCCTATTTTTCACGCTCCGATCGATACGAAGATCCCGCAGGCAGAGCGCAGATCAGCGTCAGACCGAAAACAAGAAGAAAAGAATAAAGATATGGATGACCGGGATGATTTTCATGATTCATAGGAAGCCTGGCTTTCTGAATGTAAAATTCGTAGATAAGGATTTTCTGTGTCTAAAATTCAGTATAGCAAACGGAATTTTTCGCGTCAATGGAAAGGATTGGTTTTCTGATTTCCAAATTCATCATTTACACCGTCCCCAAAGTCTGCTAAGATAAAGAAAACTTCTTACCAAACGAGAAAACAGGAGTGATTTACATTGAAAAAGATTTTGTTTATCGCAACCGGCGGCACAATCGCTTCGAAGAAGACGGAAAATGGTTTGACTCCGCAGATTACGCCGGAGGAGTTATTGTCTTATATTCCGGAGGTGGAAGGCCTCTGTGAGATTACGGCGGTGAATCCGTTCAATCTGGACAGCTCGAATGTGGTTCCGGAGAACTGGAGCACGCTGGTGAAAGTGGCGAAGGAGCATTACGAGGATTACGACGGTTTCGTCATCGCGCACGGAACTGATACGATGGCGTACACCGCGGCGGCGCTTTCCTATATGATTCAGAATTCGGAAAAGCCGATCGTCATCACCGGAGCACAGCGGCCGATCAATTTGGATATCACGGATGCAAAGACAAACCTGTCCGACAGCTTTTATTACGCCTGTGATGATGCATCCCAGGGTGTACAGATTGTGTTCGACGGAAAAGTCATCGCGGGAACGCGCGCGAAGAAGGTGCGGACGAAGAGCTACAATGCCTTTTCCAGCATCGATTTCCCGTACCTTGCGGTAATACAGGACCGCCGGATTCTGCGGTATCTGCCGATGCTGCCGTATGAAAAGCCGGTTCGTTTTTATGAAAACTTAAGCGATAACGTTTTTCTCTTGAAACTGATCCCGGGAATCAGCCCGGTATTGCTTCCGGCGATTTTTGAGCACTACGATGCGATCATTGTGGAGAGCTTCGGTGTCGGCGGTATTCCGGCGAGCATCAAGGAGCCGTTTTACGAGCTCTGCCAGAAGTACCCGGAAAAACTCATCATCATGTGTACCCAGGTTTCTCACGAGGGAAGCGATATGACCGTCTATGAAGTCGGCCATGAGATGAAAACCCTGTGCAACATTCTCGAGTCATACGATATGACCCCGGAGGCAGTCGCAACTAAAACCATGTGGCTTCTCGGCAACCGTCCGGATGATCATGAGAGCCGGGAAAAAGCATTCTATAAACCGATCAACTACGATACGGTCTGGAAATAAGAAAAAGAAAGACGGCAAAAAGGCTGTCACGGTCCGCAGGAAAGAAATGTTTCTGCTGGCTGTGAACGCCTCTTTTTCTTTTTGAGGAAAAAGAAATTTTCCACAAAATTTTCAGATAGTACGGACGCAAAATTGATTTTTATTGGAAGAATTGTGCAAATTTCATAGAAAAATCAGAAACAGGTTGACATCTTTTGAACATTTTAGTAGAATTGAATTCATGATGCAGTGCGGAAAACGGCGGATTTTGGATGACGAATCCAACCGCTGGTTACAGTTACAACATATGTGTGAACGATAACGATTTCGGAGGTGCATGCATGAAACGGTTAAGGTTTACAGCAGATATGACAAAAGAACAGAAGCGAAACACCGTTGCAAAGCAATGGTTCAGAACGTCCGCGAACACGGCCTTCCGTGCCACGTATCCTTCACCGCAGGCACCTACGTATGCAACTGCGTCATGTACAATGTGCTTCACCTGTGCGCAACGAAATATCCGAACATCCGCGCAGGTTTCATCCACGTACCGTTCGCATGCGAGCAGGTAGTCGGAAAAGCAAGCACCATGGCAAGCATGCCGCTGGAAACGATTGCAAAATCTCTGGAATACTGCATCGAGGCAGTCGTAACCAACAAAGAAGAAGTAAAAGAAGCAATGGGAACTACCCACTAAAACAGACTTTCAGACCGTCGTACCGGAATTTTGGTGCGGCGGTCTGCTTTTTTTGCTATTTTCTCTTTTGCAAACCATATCTTTTGTGATACAATAAGATTCGTCAGAATTTTTATGCGAAAGGAACGAAAGAAAGAAAATGGAACAGGGTAAAATTTTTAAATTTCATAATGACCTTGATACAGACCAGATCATCGCATCCCAGTATCTGCTTCTGCCGAATCTGGATGAGATGAAAGGTCATGCGTTTGAATCGTTAGATCCGGACTTTGCAAAAAAAGTAAAACCGGGAGATTTTGTCGTAGGAGGAGAAAACTTCGGCTGCGGTTCTTCAAGAGAGCAGGCACCAGGCGTCTTAAAAGCACTCGGCGTGCAGGCCGTCATCGCAAAATCCTTCGCCAGAATCTTTTTCCGCAATGCCATCAACATCGGTCTGCCGGCGATTGTCTGTAAAGACCTGCCGGATGCCGTAGAAGACGGGGACACCATGGTCCTCCATATGTCCGAGGGAACCGCAGAGGTGAACGGCAAAACGTACACCTGCACCAAACTGCCGGAATATATGCAGAACATACTGAATCAGGGAGGCTTGATTGCCTCTTTGAACCGCGAGGAGGAGTAAGAACCATGGGAATGACAATTGCAGAGAAAATTATCGCCGCTGCAGCCGGCGTTCCGGAAGTAAAGCCGGGAGATATCCACACCGTAACACTGGATCGTCTGATGAGCAACGACGGAACCACCCATCTGACGGTTGATATGTACCGCAACAAATTAAACCACCCGCACATTGCGGATCCGAAAAAGCTCGTTTTCATCGTCGACCACAACGTGCCGTCCGACAACCCGAAAACAGCAGCATCCCAGAAAAAGATGCGTGATTTTGCAAGAGAGAACAACATTGACTTCTGGGAAGGAAAAGGTGTATGCCATCAGGTGATGATTGAGAACTATGTCCGCCCGGGCGAGCTGATCTTCGGCGCTGACAGCCATACCTGCTCTTACGGAGCACTCGGCGCATTCGGCACCGGTGTCGGCTGTACCGATTTCCTGTACGGCATGGTAACGGGAACTTCCTGGGTACTCGTACCGGAAAGCGTAAAATTCAATCTTGTAGGAAAACTGCCGGAGGGCGTTTATGCGAGAGATCTGATTCTCACCATCATCGGCGAGGTCGGCGCAAACGGATGCAACTACCAGGTGATGGAGTTTACCGGTGAGGGTGCAAAGACTTTAAGCATCAGCGACCGTATGGCACTTTGCAACATGGCAGTTGAGGCCGGTGCCAAGACCGGTATCTTTGAGGCAGATGAGAAAGCCATCGAGTACCTGAAAGAGCACGGAAGAGAGCCAAAAGAAATCTTTCACAGCGATCCGGACGCAAAATACGTCAGAGAGTACACCTTTGACCTTTCCAAAGTCCGCCCGGTTGTTGCAAAACCGGATTTCGTAGACCGCGTTGTTCCGGCAGAAGAGACCTGCGGAACGCCGATCAACGAAGCATTCCTTGGATCCTGCAACAACGGAAGAATCGAAGATCTCCGCGTCGGCGCAGAGATCATCCGCGGAAAGAAAGTCGCAGAGGGCGTCCGTTTCCTCGTTGTTCCGGCAAGCCAGACGATCTACCGCCAGGCATTAAAAGAAGGCATCATCGACACCTTCATGGAGGCCGGAGCCATCGTCATGAACCCGAACTGCAGCGTCTGCTGGGGAAGCTGCCAGGGTGTCATCGGCGAGAACGAAGTGCTGATCAGCACCGGAACCCGTAACTTCAAGGGCCGTGCCGGTCATCCAAGCTCCAAAGTATACTTGGGCTCTGCCGCAACCGTAACCGCATCCGCAATTGCCGGAAAGATTGCGACGGCAGATCAGATCTGACCATTTTCTTTGAGGGATATATAATATTTTTGGGAGAATAAACATATGGAAGCATTTACAGGAAAAGTATGGGTGCTTGGAGACGATATTGATACCGATATCATTATCCCGACCGAGTATCTTGCTTTAAAGACAATTGACGATATGAAACAGTACGGCTTTTCCCCGCTCCGCCCGGAACTGGCCGGACAGATCGAAAAGGGCGACATCATCGTGGCAGGAAAGAACTTCGGCTGCGGCTCCTCGAGAGAGCAGGCACCGGAGATCATCAAGGCGCTCGGCATTTCCTGCGTCATCGCGAAGTCCTTTGCCCGGATCTTTTTCCGCAACTCTATCAACAACGGTCTTCTTCTGATCGAGCAGCCGGATCTGCACGACGATATCAAAGAGGGCGACACCATCACCGTCAAGATGAATGAGCATGTCGATTACAACGGAAAAACATACCCGATCGCAGCTCTGCCGGAGAACCTGATGGATATCATTCAGGCAGGCGGCCTGGTAAAGGCAATGCGCAAGCGCAACGGACTGGACTAAGAGCGGGAGGAAGAAACGATGGGCAATACAGTAATTGAAAAAATCATCCGCCACAACACCGGAAAAGACGTAAAACCGGGCGACATTGTGACGGTCAACGTGGACAGAGTCATGATTCATGATATCTTCATCCCGTTTGTCGGCGATAAATTCGAGGAGATGGGCTTTACCAAACTGTGGGACCCGGATAAAGTCGTTCTGATCTACGACCACCTCGTTCCGGCAAGCCAGGTGGACGATACGAGACATTTCCACAAAGGCGATGAATTTGCAAAGAAATACGGCATGAAAAACGTACACAGAAGCGACGGAATCTGCCATCAGTTAATGACAGAGGCAGGTTACGTAAAACCGGGCGACGTTGTTTTCGGAACCGACAGCCACACGACGACATACGGCTGTGTCGGTGCATTCTCTTCCGGAATCGGCTACACAGAGATGGCGAGCATCCTTGGAACGGGTACGATGTGGATCAAAGTGCCGGAGACGATCAAAGTTGTCATCGAAGGCGAGCTGCCGAAAAATGTGATGTCAAAAGACATTATCCTGCGTCTGATCGGTGACCTCGGTGCAGACGGCGCAACGTACCGCGCACTGGAGTTCTCAGGAAGCACCGTAGAAAATATGACCGTGGCAAGCCGTATGACGATTGCCAACATGGCGATCGAGGCAGGTGCCAAATGTGCACTTTTTACCCCGGATGAGAAGACCGCAGAATACTGCGAGATCGAACTCAATGACTACCAGAAGAGCTTAAAAGGCGATGAGGATGCAAAATATCTGTGCACCATCACCTACCGCGCCGAGGATTTTGTGCCGGTTATGGCATGCCCGTCCCAGGTAGACAAGATCCGTGATACCAGCGTTCTCGAGGGAACCCCGATCGATCAGGTCTTCATCGGTTCCTGTACGAACGGCCGTCTCGAGGATCTGCAGGCGGCAGCCGAGGTTTTAAAAGGCAAAAAAGTAGCCGACTACGTAAAACTGATCGTAACACCGGCAAGCCGCAAGATTTATCTGCAGGCAAGCAAAATGGGCATTCTCGATACACTGGCAGAGGCAGGCGCCATGATTACACATCCAGGCTGCGGTCTGTGCTGCGGAAGAGCGGGCGGAATCCTCTCTGACGGCGAGCGTGTTGTAGCAACGAACAACCGAAACTTTCTTGGAAGAATGGGTACTTCTAAAGTTGAAATTTATCTGGCATCTCCAAAGACAGCGGCAGCATGTGCAGTAGCTGGAAAAATTGTGACGCCGGAAGTGTAAACGAACTTAACAGCAGAAAGGGAAAACAGACGACATGAATGGTTCAATGTTTATCGGAACCTGGTGGGCACTCGTCCCGCCGCTGCTTGCAATTCTGCTTGCATTTGTAACAAAAGAAGTTTACAGTTCCCTGTTCATCGGATCGGCAGTCGGTGTCCTTTTGTACACCGGCTTCCATCCGTGGGATGCGTTCACAAGCTTCTTTGAAATTTTACGGAACAGCATGAACATCAACATTCTGATCTTCGATATCCTGCTTGGCATGGTTGTCGTGCTGATGGCGAAATCCGGCGGCTCGGCGGCATATGGAAAATGGGCGGGGACGAAGATCAAAACGAAGCGGAGTGCGCTTCTGGCAACGATGGGGCTTGGTGTTCTGATTTTTGTGGATGACTATTTCAACTGTCTGACAGTCGGCTCTGTCATGCGCCCGGTCACAGACAGCCACAAGGTTTCCCGCGCGAAACTCGCATACATCATCGACTCCACCGCAGCGCCGATCTGCATTATCGCGCCGATCTCAAGCTGGGCGGCAGCCGTCAACTCGTATGTGCCGGCGGATGCGGGAATCAGCGGATTCCAGCTGTTTCTGCGGACAATTCCGTATAACCTGTATGCGATCCTTACAATTGCGATGGTCTTTTACATCTGCTACACCGGCTTTGATTTTGGTCAGATGAAGCTCCACGAGGATAATGCCGCCAAAGGTGATCTTTTCACGACCGGAGGCGAGGAGTTTGAGCAGGTTTCCGAGCAGGAGGTCAATCCGAACGGAAAAGTCATCGACCTCGTGCTCCCGGTTGCCGTACTGATTGTATCAGCGATCGGAGCGATGGTTTACACTGGCTTCCTCGGCGGCGCGGACAATGTGATTTCCGCGTTCGCAGGATGTGATGCAGAGACGAGTCTGATTTTTGCCTCCGTCGTGACGATCCTGTTTATGATGGCGCTGTATCTGCCGCGGAAGGTCATCACCTTCAAGAGCTTTATGGACAGCCTGTCCGAGGGCTTCAAGCTGATGGTTCCGGCGGTTACGATTCTCGTCTTTGCGTGGACCTTAAAAGGCGTCGGTGATGCGATGGGCCTGGCCCAGTTTGTCGGAAGCGTCGTGGGAGACCATGCATCCGCAAGTATTTTTATCCCGGTGGTGCTGTTCGCCGTGGCGGTGTTCCTTTCCTTTTCGACGGGAACCTCCTGGGGAACGTTCGCGATTCTTGTGCCGATTGCAACGGGCATGTTCGCAGCCGGAACAAATCTGGAGATGATGATTATCTCGGTATCCGCCGTCCTGGCAGGGGCGGTCTGCGGTGACCATATTTCGCCGATCTCGGATACGACGGTTATGTCAAGTGCGGGTGCGCAGAGCAACCATCTGAACCACGTATCGACGCAGATGCAGTATGCGGCCGTTACGGCGTGTGTCTGCCTGGTGGGATATCTGATTGCAGCCGTGACCAGAACGTGGTGGATCACACTTGGCGTCAGCCTTCTTCTTCTTTTGGCTGTTTTAACCGGAATGCGCAGATTTTGCGCAAAAAAAGCGGAAAACGGCAAAAAATAAAAAAGAAAACAGAAAAACGCGTGAAATGCTTGACGGGAGAGAAAAAGAACCGTATACTAAAAAATAGAACAAACATTCACAGGACAACGGTGTCCTGCAAAGAAGAAGCGGAACGCTTTTGGAGCAGGAATGTGAATTGGAACAGAAGGAATTGGATTTTTCAAAGTCCAGTTCCTTCTGTTTATCTCTGTTAAAATTGCATCGGAGCTGTGAAATGCAGGAGAAGAAAGGAGGCATTCCGGGGCGAAAACGCTTTGGAAAAGGGAAGGACTGTTATGGTCAGAAAGATCATAGCAGACAATGGCAAAAACAAAAAGAGGGAGAAAATATATGATATTTGGAAAGTACATTAACAAATACTACCTGAAGAATGCGCCCATTCTGATTCTCGGTCTTGCAGCGCTGATTCTCGTAGATTATTTCCAGCTTTTCATACCGGAGCTGTACCGCATGGTCATCAACGGCATGAACGGCGACCCTGTTCTGGTCAACGGCCAGGCGGCGGTGTTTGATATGGAATTTCTGCTGAATCAGGTCTGCCGGCCCATGATTATTACCATTATCGTCATGGTAGTCGGCCGTTTCCTGTGGCGAGTCTGCTTTTTCGGCTCCGCGATCCGCGTGGTGACCGATCTTCGTACCTGCATGTTCGCGCACAGCAAGGAGCTGTCCCAGGAGTATTATCAGGTCAACAAAGTCGGAAACCTGATGAGCCTTTACACGAACGATCTCGATACCGTGCAGGAGTGCTTCGGCGACGGTATTCTGATGTTCTGCGATGCGCTGTTTTTAGGCCTGCTTGCCGTGATCAAAATGTGGCGCATGAACCACTTCCTGACCGGCCTTTCCATGATCCCGATGGCATTTCTGATGGCCGCCGGCACAACGCTCGGCAAATACCTGATGAAAAAGTGGGAAGAGCGCCAGGCGGCCTTTTCCGAGCTGTCCGATTTCGCGCAGGAAAACTATTCCGGTCTTGCTGTCATCAAAGCATTCGTCAAAGAGACGAAAGAGCTGATGATGTTCCGTAGACTGAACCGCGAGAACGAGGACATCAACGTAGAATATACCAAAATTTCCACACTGCTGAACATTATGGTAACGCTGTTCGTCGAGTCCGTCATCTGCGTAATCTTAGGCTACGGCGGCTATCTCGTTTACTGCGGAAGCTTCGACGCCGGCCAGCTTGTCGAGTATATCGGCTATTTCTCGGCCGTTGTATGGCCGATCATGGCGGTCTCCATGCTGATCGAGAAGACATCCCGTGGAAAAGCGTCCTTAAACCGTATTACGGAACTGCTTGACGCAAAAGTCGATGTGAAGGACCGCGGCGGTGTGCAGGATCTGCCGTCCATCCATGGAAAAATCGAGTTCCGCAATCTGACCTTCCGCTATCCGGACGGGGAGTACGATGTGCTGAAAAACGTATCGTTTACCATTGAGCCGGGCGAGAGTGTCGGCATCGTCGGAAAGACCGGTTCCGGAAAAACGACCATCGTCGATCTGCTGCTCCGCACCTACAACGTGCCGGACGGAACGCTGTTCATTGATGACCACGATGTCAACACCGTTTCCATCCACTCCGTGCGTGAGGGCTGTGCCTACGTGCCGCAGGACAACTTCCTGTTCTCCGACACGATTTCCGGCAATATTTCCTTCGCCTTTGATGACGAAAACCAGGAGGCCATTGAGGATGCGGCGATGATGTCCGATGTCCATGACAATATCGCAGAGTTCAAAGAGGGCTACCGCACCGTTCTTGGCGAGCGCGGTGTGACGGTTTCCGGCGGACAGAAGCAGCGAATCTCGATTGCGCGTGCGCTGATGAAACACGCACCGATTCTGATTCTCGACGATTCCGTCTCTGCGGTCGATACCAAAACAGAGCGCACGATTCTCGACAATCTCAAAAAACGTGAGGGACTGACGACAATTCTGATCGCACACCGGATTTCAACGGTGGAGCAGATGGACAAGATCGTGTTCGTCGAGGACGGAGAAGTCCATGCAGTCGGAAAACACGAGGATCTGTACCGGACCTGCACGGCGTACCGCAAGATGGTCGATCTGCAGAAACTTGAAGAGGAAGCGGGGGAGGAGTAGAAATGCACAATTATTATCCGATTCTCTGGGTCGGCGCGATCATCGGCGTGATTTCCACCCTGCTGATTGTGGCCGCGTTTGTAGTGAAAGATGGAGAAAAAGAAACCGGCTTTGAGCGGAACATGAAAGACAGTGAAATCATGCAGCGTCTGATGGATTACGCAAAGCCGTTTTACCGCCAGTTTATCGTTGTTGGTTTTCTGATGCTGTTTTCGATCGCCTGCGGGGGTAGATGTCTAGATAGTATTATTTAGTATATATAGTGTTGGCTAATGATGAATAGTACAAGATATAGATACAGAATGACATTAAAAAACACTCTTCAACACTAGATACTACTATGACCATGACCAAAATATGACCACTTTTAGCAAAAAACAGTTAAGAATTTTATACAACCAGTAAATAAAAATATGAATAAAATGGCTTAAATACCTCAAAGCATTTTATCGAGTATTTATGAAAGAATATATCAGGATTAAAAAGTACCTTCCAGCATTGTGAGGTGCTTTTTTTCTTAAAGAAATATGGAAAAAAGGTCAGCTTGTGTTTGAAGTTTAGAGTGGATATAATGGTAGTGTGTGATGTAAGTTTATAATACAAAATTATAATTAAGAAATTGTAATGTAGAAAATAAAGAAAATTAGTATATTTGAAAATCTATACAAGGTTATTGAATATGATTTGATTTCAAGTTATAGCAAAGTACAAGAGGTGATTTTATGAATTGGCAACATTTTCAAACATATAATGAAGCCGCAACACGGGCTTTTGAAGCACTGTGCAATCAATTATTTGAATTATGGATTGAGAGGGAATATAAAGGTAATAAAAAATCTTTTGTTGTAGTGAATGGAGCAGGGGGAGACGGAGGTGTCGAATCTTATGCAACACTTATAACAGGAGCAGAAATAGGAGTACAGGCAAAATGGTTTCCGGATAGTATTACTACGGCACAATTTAGTCAAATAAAAAATTCTATTTTAACTGCTTTAGAGGTACATCCCAAATTGGTAAAATATATAGTATGTGTGCCTAGAGATTTATCCAATTTGAAAAAGGGAAAAGATGGAAAAATTATTAAAGAAACTGAATGTTTAAAATGGAGCAAAATGGTGACAGATATTAAAAATACATATCCTGACAAGGATATTATTTTTCGGGGTGACCATGATTTGCAAATTCAATTGCAATATGCTGAAGCAGCAGGAGTTAGACGATATTGGTTTGAAAAAGAAGAACTTACAAAGGAAAACATACAATATTCATTTGATAAACAAAAGAATGGATGGTTAGTACAGAGATATATACCTGTTTTACATAATCAAGGGAAAATTCATAAAGAAATAAATAATTTTCTGGGTATACCGGAAGAGTGTGCGTTTCTATTAGGGAAATTAGGGGATATAGAACAATTATTTCAAAAATTGATTGATGAAATAGGATGTCTGTGTGATTTGCTGCATGAAAAAAATATTTATTTGAATAAAATAGATCAATTACAAGAATTGTGTGAAAGGGTAAGACATCAGCTGGCTGAGATAATTGAAATAAAAAATGCTTATCAATATGAAAGCAGATTGGAAAGCTGGTGCGAATATATTTTAACTTATGATAAATTGGAAAATTTAGAAGAGTGGATGGATAAATGTTCACACAGAGAGCATTTTCGTCATTTTTGGGATGTTAAAAGACTGTTAGAAAAGTTTCGTAATATTAATATGCCTCAGTTAATAGAAAAGTTGAAGCAGAGATGTAACTTTGATAAATTAGTCATAATAGGTGGTCAAGGAACAGGAAAAACACATGGAATTGCAAATTTAACTGAAAAGCAATTAGAGCAAAATTGTCATATTCCAATCCTGATTCAAGCAAAAAGTGTTGCGCCGCAAGATGAATGGAAGGATATGATAATTCGTGTATTAGGGTTATCTCAACAGTGGAATGAAGAAGAGTTATGGTCTGCATTGGAGGCATTATCCTATAGAAATGAAATTAATAATTCCATGACACAAAAAGAGATTCATATAATTCCCAAAATCCTAGTTTGTGTGGATGGGATTGACGAAATTAAACCATATACTCGCTGGAATGATCGAATAAGTCAGGTAAATGCAATTACGGCTAGACATCGAAGAATTAAATTTTGTTTTACAGGACGTCCATATGCATTTGACCGCAAAAGAATATGGTCAGAACAAAATCTAAAAAAAGTTTTTTTATCAGATGACGGAGATGTTCCAGTGAGAATGATATATGATAAATATATGGACTATTATAATGTTGATGACCAGGACGCAAAATGGCTTCGTTATTCGATAAGTACGCCATATGCTTTAAAACTAGTGTGCGAACTTTATAAAGGAAAACATATTGGTCAAATTGAAAAGTCGGATATTACAGTTTCTAATTTATTACGGGAAAAGTTTAATAAATTAAATGAGGAATTTAAAAGTATAGCAGGATTTGAAGAAAATACAAAAGATCAAATTGTAAAAATAGTATTACTAAAAATTAATGAGCTATTTGAAATTCATAATGAAGCTACACAAGTGCAGATTAAATCCTTGTTAAGGGAGTTGGATATTTATCGATATTTGGGTGAAGTAGGATTAGATAAAGTTCTTGATTTCTTAGAGAAGCATTCTTTTCTTCAATCATATCAGAGATGTGCAAAAAGTTTTTTTGAAGAAAATGAAACAATTTATTTTTTAGGAATGCAGCCAGTTTATGATTATTTGAAGGCGCTTCGACTCTTTGAAAAGAGTCAATATACAGAGGATTTAAAAATAGATGAACAAGTTCTAGAGAATACTGGAGCTCTTCAAATGTATTCAGTAATGGTTTTAGAAAATTATGGGGAAATATTATGGGATAATAAATTTTGTCGAGAACACATGTATGCAGAAGATTTGTTTGATGTAAGTGCATTTGCTCTAATAAATGTAAATAAGGATATTTCTGGTAAATATGCAGAGTGGCTTGAAAAGTTGATGTATAGAAATGCACATATTTTATCTTTAGTAGTTAACAAAATTGTCTTGCCTCTTGCCCGGGATAGAGAACATCCTCTGGGTGCCATGATCCTTGATCAGTATTTAAGATCATTTGAAAAATCAGCTGATAGAGACATTATTTGGTCAATCCCATCCGATCTCGATCAGCATGGAGATTCTGTGTGGGCGCGCTTTGAAGATATAGAATATACAAATGAATCATATAAACTTGAAGATCAAGATTGTTTTGATGGGATGCCGTTAGTTTGGGTATGGGGATTAACTTTTGTTGATAACGAGAAAAGGACAATGATTCGTAAGGAAATTACAAAATGGGGGATTGAACAGCCGGAAGAATTTTATAAGTTATTTGAACATTTTGTAAATGTTAATGATATTCAGGCTAAAACTGATATTTTTGCGATTGCAATGGCAGTTACATATGTATGTAAGAAAAATCATTCTTATTTGAAGTTAATTTCAAAATGGATAAAACATAATATTTTTCAAAATGGAAAAATTAAGAGCATACATAATGCAGCAATTAGATATTATGCAAGAGCGATTATGGAATGTGCCTATTCAGAAGGAGAACTTAATGATATACAGATTAATAAATGTCGTCCCCCATATAGAACCGATTCAACATTATTACCGTTTGCTCCAGAAGCAACAGTAGGAACAAGAACGGACGGCTATAAAACCATGGATTATGATTTATCCAAATATGTTTTGTGTGGTCCGATAGATAGGATGTTTTTCGCAAATCGAAATAATAAGAAAGAGATTGATAAAATTGTTACGAGATATAGTAAGAAATATAAGCTGCAGGATTTAACAGCTGAAAAATGGATTTTGGGCAGTGCTTTTGGACAAATCAAGAAAGCTGGTTGGTGTGAAGAAATTTTTTATGGAAAACCAAATGGTGGAGATGAAGGAGAAATCTTAGGTTTAGATATTGCGATAAGTAGAAGATATGGTTCCGCAACACATGGAAGTATGAGTCGAATTATGACAATTACAGAAAAATACACATGGTGTGCCAAAATGGAATTATTGGGATACTTGGCTGATAGAATACCATATTGCAGAGATGAAATGGATAATGAATTTATTGATGATTATGGTCAGTTGGAAGATTATGTAAATCCATATCAAGAACTGTGCCAAATTGATGTAGAAAAAGTAATGAAAGAAACAGATTGGATTTTACCGGAAGAATTAGTACCACCTATGAATGAATATGGCTATAATAAAGAGGGTATTAAACAATGGATTAAAGAATCATCTATACCAAAGTTTGAAAAATGGATTAAAATTCAAGAAGGAAAAGTGACATTATTTGGTGCTCATTATATAAGTAATGAGCTTCAAGGTGTTACAACTATGATGTGGATAAATTCTGGTCTTATACACAAAGGAACAATATCATCACTTGTTAAAATGTTAAAAAATAGAGATTTTGCAGTAGAATTAGTAAAAACTGTAGATTTTCTCGCTTATCCAACATCAGATTGTTATGTTTCTCCGCTGGAAGTATGTTGGTTTGATTGGAAACATGAACACAGTTCAGCGATTACTTATGGAAATAACATATTGTATAAAAATGTAGCAAAGTGTATTTGTGATATACAGGGAAAGGGTGAAACGGAGTATGAGATACCATCCAAAACAGTAAGAAAAATGATGGGGATTGTAAGTGGAGATGGGTATCATTACTATAATGATGAAGGTATTGAAATTGCAAGTTATACAGATGCGGGAGAGCGTTATGGCGATAGTCAACATATGCTCTTGGCTAATGAAGAAGTTTTTGTTTCTAAAGCTTTTGAAATGGAATTACAGCCAATTTGGATTGTTAGAGTATTAAAGGAAATATCTAATAAGGCCAGAGAAAGATTTGATATCTATATGGATAGAGATGAGACATATTTAGTCTGGAAAAATAGTAAATGTTGGCAAATACGGAGAATTGAATTGGAAGATTAATTTTTCCGAAATAACTAAGAAGAGAAAGTAGCAATATTATCAGCTAAATGACATCACCATTGTAATCTTCCAAAAACAAAGCTATCTCTATAATTAGAGATAATCGGAAAGGAGGACTGCTTATGCCAATGACGATTCAAACATTACTTACAGATTATCTGGCTGAAATTCAGAAAATATATGGTTTGCACTTGAAAAGCGTCATTCTGTACGGGTCTTATGCCAGAGGCGATTATACGCCGGAGTCAGATGTGGATATTATGATTCTAGTAGATCTACCAGATGATGAGATTGATCAATATGCGGATGAACTTGCCGAGGTAGGATTTGAGTATAATGTTGAACATGATATTTGGATGATGCCTGTGGTGAGAAATCAGGATCACTTTAATCATTGGGTAAAAGCCTGTCCTTTTTACGAAAATGTTCAGAAGGAAGGTGTGAAGCTTTATGAAGCCGTCTGATTCTGTGGACATAGGAACTAGAGTGGATGCAAATGTCATAAAAATACGGTGAGTTATTTCAATAATTTAGAAATTGAATAAAGCTGTTTTAACAAGTATTAAAACACGAGAGTAAGAATCTGAGTAGATTTTTGCTTTCGTGTTTTTTTATTTGCCTGAAAATTTTTTTTAATCTTTCCGAAAAAATTCATGAAATTTACAGAAAAGCCTTGTGTACGGACTTCTTATTTACTGAAGTTTGGTACATTGACAACTGAATACGGTAATGAGCTGAATCGTTCAGACGGGATGAATGCAGGATAAAACAATTTGGAGGGATTATATGTTGATATTAGGAGTTTGCTGGATGAAACAACACAGGAAAGATACCATGAAAGAATTGGGGGCGAATATATGGGAAAATCGGGTGTAATAAATCAAGATTTTAAAGGAGAAGACAATACTGCTTACCATGATGTGATCCGTCTGTTTAAAATATACCGTTCTGTAAATTGGAGAATGCAGATTAAGGTGAATCAAGTAAAGCACAGGGTACAAGAAGAGTATGGTACAAATCTGGATGAATTTTTGGATCATATTTATCAAGCCGGCATGGATATCAATCAGGATTTAGACGACATGAAGCAGCGGGTTGAGGCAATCAATCAAGCCAATAAGTTTTTAAAGCTGATAGATGAAGCAGTAGAATTGATGCGGAAGTTTCATCCGCAGGGCGAACGTTATTACTGGGTTTTATATTACAGCTATATGTCAGCAAGGAAAGCGGAAAATATAGAGGAAATATTAGACCATTTGGAACCACATTTCCCGAAAATTACCAGAATACACCGGGCAACTTATTTTCGATGGCGTGAGCAGGCATTTCAGGCTGTCAGCAGCATTTTATGGGGGTATGAGGATGAGAGCAGAAAGCTAATTGAGTCTTTCAAAAATAATTTTGAAGAGGAATAGCGATTCTGTTGACGTAGCAAATACGAAAAATTTATAGTAGGTGCAAGTAATGAATGCGCATAAATTACGCAATAAGTTTTTTATGGTTTGTACCGGAAAGGAGACAGAGAATATGTTTATGATGCCGATTGACACAGGAAACAAAGCAATCAAGACAGAAAATTTTGAATTTAATTCAGGGATCACAATGCTGGCGGACGTTCCAGGAGAAAATGAAGAAGCCTTAATGTATCAGGGCAGATATTACCGATTGAGCCATGAGAGAAATGTATATCTGCCGGATAAGACGATGGATGATCGCTATTATCTGCTGACGCTTTTTGCGATTGCAAAAGAGTTGGAAGAAATGAGCCATTCAAAATCATTTATACCGGGAGAACTAATAAGCATGGACCTTGTTGTAGGACTTCCACCCTTGTATTATCGAGGACAATACAAGAAGTTCCGAGAATACTTTTACCGGGATGGGAAAATCGTTCACTTTGTATATATGGGAAAATCATACCGAGTGACTTTTTCAAACGTATTTGTTCATATGCAGACGTATGCCGCATACTTGTATATGGCAAAAGAATTAAAATTATCCACTTATCCGAAAGTGTTGATGATTGATATTGGTGGATTTACGATGGATTATATGTTGCTGGAAAAAGGCATGATTTTGTGGAACTATACAGATTCAACCGGAAAAGGTGTGATATCCATGTATCAGAGGGTGAATAAAGGAATTCGTGAAAAGTTTGATTTGGATTTGAAGGAAAACGATATTGATTCCATTTTGAAGGGCGAAAACTGTATGTATGGTGAACCAATCCGAAAGCGTGTAGAAGAAATCGTTACCGAGCACGCAGAAGAAATGTTGGGAATGTTCCGGGAGTGTGGCATTGATTTACGTTCGTCGATGACAATTTTCGTGGGCGGAGGTTCGATTCTTCTATCCAAGATTATTGAAGATGTGTGGAAGCACTATGACGGAGAATACTATGTTGTAAATGATTCCAAGGTCAATGTACGGGGGTATCGGAAAAAATATCTGTTTGATATAGGGATGCAGTAAAGGAGGGAGTCCTTATGACAAAACAGGATGAATACCGTTTTAATTTGAAGTTTGACGAAGCTGATGAAGATCATAGACGGGTAAGCGAGTTTTTGAACAAATGTGGCAGGAAAAAGGCAAGATATATTGTGAAGGCAGTACTTGCTTACTGGGAATTGCAAAGCGGAAAAACGCCGATTGTAGAACGGTCAGCGGAAACACACATTTCACTAAAAGAGACAGTTATTCAGAAAGATGAACCGGATCGAGGTGATCGGCTGATTCAAGTGAAAGCTGAGAACAATAACGGATTAGATCAGGAGGAAGCTGATTTAATGCGTCAGAATTATGCAGTATTTGAAGATATAGAGTAAGAAAGGAGCTGAAAATACGAAAACCAAAAGAAATGCAAGGCGAATAACACAGGCGTTCATCGTTGCGGTGTTGATATTACTGGTGTTCCAGAATTTTTTTTCTATCGTTTATTTGAGTGGAGAGTCTATGGAACCAACACTCCAAAATGGAAATGCATTATTATTAAAAAAGTGGGGTGTTCCACAAAAGGGAGATATTGTTACTGCATATATAGATGAATTGGATTATACAGTAGTAAAAAGAATACTGGCAGCAGAGGGTGATACTGTCAACATTGATGAAAGCGGGGTATATGTCAATGGGAAATGGGCAGCAGAGTCTGTCAAGAATGGGCAGAATAATATAGATTTTCGAATGTCCGCAAATGAGTATTTTTTAATAGGAGACAACCTAGCAGATTCCTTAGATTCACGTTCTTTTGGATGTGTTGGAAGAAGTGCAATCCGGGGAATTTTGATTAAAAAGTTATTTTAGGAGGCAGGATATGAGAACGAATAGGATTTACGGATTGTGTGCGTTACAGCTTATAGGACTTGGGGTGCAGGTAATCAATAGGATGGCTGGAAATTTTATTATTTTTATATGTAGCGCAGGAATCATTTTATATGCGGTAAAGTTGGATATCGAACAGCGTAAATTTAAGACTTGTCCGAAATGTAAGATGAAAATACCGAAAAAAACACGTATCTGTCCGGAATGCGGATATCAGTACGGACCATCCGTAAGAGAAGAGGAATTAACAGATATGATTGAGCATAGGCGTGATGAAGAGGAAGCATACAGTGAGGATCGGATTGATTGTGATTTTGAAAAGATTGAGGAAGTAGCAGTAGATACATTTACTTTATTTGACGGTGATATTCAGGAGTTTTTGGATGGGAGGGAAGATACCGAGGAAATATTGACCGTTAAGCAGGAAAATACTGGTAAAATGTAAGAATTCCTATATATTGCTACTGTTAAGATTATACCGGAAAAATCGCTTTGACAAGATAAAGCAAAAAAGAAAGGTATAATCTCAGGTAGAAGTATGATGACGGATGTTCTTTTGCAAGTATTTTCTTGGGACATAAGGTAAGCCTATTAAGAAAAGATACATAAAAAAGAGAAAACAAATAGATTTATCAGACTGTTGGGAACTATTCCTGACAGTCTGTTTTTTTATCAGAAATGGCAGTTTTCTGTGGAAATGTGTACGGAAAAAGAAAAGATGCAAGATAAGAGCGCCGCCTGGAGGTTTCAGCGAAACAGAAAAAACTTTCAGGAGGCAGAAATGAATAAATATGATAGCGATTTAAAAACACAGTTTAGTGCGTATGTGAAACAGTCAGTGTTGAATGCAAAAGGACACTACCTGAAGAAAAAATGCAGGATTGAATGTATAGAGACAAGCTATGCAGATGGGTTGATTGTTCCAGGACAGAATACAGAAGATTTACTGCGAGAAATAGAACTGTTGTCTGGAAAAATATTTAATGGAATTACGGAGATCAGAATACTGTTGGAACAAATAGAGGATGCACAGCTATTTCATGCGATTGTTACCTTGACGGAAGAACAGAAAAAGGTAATTTTGCTCCGTATATTTTACGAAAAAACATTCCGGGAAATTGGAAGAATTCTGGAGATGTCTGAAAAAAAGGCGGAGAATACATATTATAACGCTTTGAAAAAGATGCGGAAATTACTAAGGGGTGATAAATATGGAATTTGAAGAACTTTTACAGTATGCAAGAACGTATGATAAAAAGGCAATGATGGATATTATTGAAATGTATCGCCCTTTGCTGATCAGTCAGGCGATTATAAATGAAAAATTCGACGAAGATCTGTATCAGGAATTGGTTTACACGATGCTTTTATGTATTTTAAAATTTCCATATATCCCTACAAAATGGGAATAAAGAGAGAATAAACACTATATATAGTGGTTGAACGATTGACAAATACGATATATTGAACTATGATAAGAGTGATACAAATTTTATTCAGACAACAGATTCTGGAAGACATTGTTTTTGTTTCAGCGTAGGTTGAAACTAAAATTTAGGCAGATATCTGCGAGTAAATTCGGAAGAAAGGCATTGATTGTTTTAGGATAATCAGTGTCTTTTTTTGTATGTCTGAAAGTAGAAAGTATCGGAGAGGAGGACAGGATAGCAGGACGAAAGAAGAATGGGAAAGGAGGAATACGAATGAAACCCAAAAAATTTGTACAGATTTACGGTAAAGTTGTATTGCCGATAATCAGAGGAATGACTGTAAGATATTTCAGCAATGGAACATGGAAAGAAACAGCAAGAGTGAGGCGTGTGATTGAGGTAACGGATGCATACATTAAATTTGAAACAGACCGGATTCGTTACTGTATTAATTTTGGGATGGTAGAAGATAATGCAATGCCGATAGCTGCATAGAAGGGAGAGGAAAGGCTGTCAAATATGGATAGCCTTTCCAAAAATAAGATAAGAGATAAAATTGCTATGATTATGCGACTATATTGCGAACCTATTGATATTGACAGATGACTTCCGCAAATATACAATGATAAAGTAAAGTTTTGTGCATGGATGAGACTTTCATGGAGAGCCGCAAAACATTACAATGAACGGGCAGCCGCAGAAGGGCTGTCTTTTTTTGTGCGCAGATTAGGTGTCTGTCGTATTTGTGCAGACGGGAATCTGACGGGAACATACAGATTTTTATTAGAAGGGAGGGAAATTATTGACGGGAAATATCAGAAAACAGAATACAGCTAGTCATAAAGCAGGGAATCAGTACATGGAACTGGTTCCCTGTTTTGCGTTTGTCGCATTTTTGGCAGTCGTATTGATTGCAGTTTCCGCATCCCCTGCGTTCGCAGCTGGGATTTTTGAAACAGCTAAAAATGCAATGCAGACAGTGTATAAGGATGTGGCAGGAATTGCTACAGTAGCAGCGGTTGTATGTGCGGCGGTCTGTTTGTTTTTAATGAATTTTTCTAAATCGGGACGTACTGTAGATGAATCAAGATCCTGGTTAAAAAGAATCATTATTTGTTGGGCAGCGCTCATGACGATGGGAGCTATTGTAACTTATTTCGAAAGTATTATTCCACAGAGTATCTTCGGCGGTTAATGAAAACAAAGAAAAAGCCGGTGCTCTCCCGGCAGAAAGGGGGTTACCTGAAAAGGTAAAACACATACATGGGTTGGTTATTAGAATTATTGGTCGAAGGAATCAGAGAAATGTTATCTCAGTTTGTCATTGATATGATGACACTTGTAACAGATATGTTTACCGAACTTCTGTCCTGTGACCTTAGCTTGTTTGAGGAACTATTTTCCGTAGTAGGGGACTTGTATAAAAATGTAGTGTTGCCGATGGGAATTGCTCTGCTTCTTTTGATATGTGTCTGGCAATTATTTAAAAGTATGTTCGGGAAAGCGGGGGTTGCCAGTGAAGATCCAATAGAATTAGTATGCCGGACTGGAATTAGTCTGTTTTTTATTGTAGCAGCGAAACCGCTGGTGGATTACATTCTGGCGGTAGCAGGAACACCATATCAATGGATCACAGGCACAGATGTTGAAGTAAGCAGTTTTTCAGAGTATGTATCGGTGCTGGAAGGACTGACAGGCGGACTGGGAATTGACAGTTTAAACATAGCAATTTTAATGTTGATTATGCAGTTTGTAGTTGCATGGAATTATTTCAAAATGCTCTTTGTAATTGCCGAACGCTATGTACTTTTAGGAGTATTCTCTTATACAGCACCTTTGGCATTTTGTACAGGCGGATCGAAAGCGACAAATAATATTCTTGCATCATGGGCGAAAATGTTTGGAGGACAGATTATCTTGATTCTTCTGAATTCCTGGTGCTTGAAAATGTTTTTATCTGGATATGGAAATCTGAATGCGAGTGCATACGGATTTACAAAATTCTTTGTAGCGACGTTATGTTTGGTAGGATTTTGTAAAGTTACATTTAAACTGGATTCTTATTTATCATCACTAGGCGTTAATCTTGGACGACCAACAACTGGAATCGGAGCGCTTGGACTGATGATGGCTGCCGGTAGAGTTTTGTCACATGTTGGCAGAGGTAGCGGAGAATCATCGGGCAGCAGTAGTCCTACGGGTACGGAAAGCCAGACTGCAGCTACAGATGGAGCCGGAATGACAGATGCAACCCCGGGACCAATTCCAATGGGATTTCCAGGTGATAGCGATGCTATGCGTATGGATGGAGAAAATGAGTTTAGTGGCGCTACGACAGATGAAACAGCAGATATGGAACTGGCAAATGGAGATTTTGATACAATGGATGACGAACAGGGCAGCGTTCTGGAGGAAATGGGTATGATGCCGCAAGATTCATTTGCTGAAACAGAGGATGGCATGATGGATATGAGTGGTATGCAAGATGCCACAGATTTTGATTCTGGTACAACATCAAAAAATGATGCGGACGCTTTTGTAGATGGTATGGACAATTCCGATATAAATGGTGCGTTTACGGGAGAAGGAAGTGCAGTTAATGATCTTGGCGATTATCCAGTAGAAGAAGAGGAAGCTGGAATGGAAGAATCTTCAGAACCGGATATGGAATTAGAAGGAAATGCAATCGGCAGTGCTGGAGGCGACGATATCGGAATTGGAAGTGGAATGGATACGTCAGGCGGGGAAACAGCTCTTTCAGGCGGAAATCCTTCATCCGGAGAGCAGGCATCCGTACAATCCGGTGGAATCATTAGTGAAATAAGTGGTAGCGCCGGTATGAAACTATCGGATTCTTCTGAAACTTCTGGTGGAGTATATGCATCTAATGAAGGGGAATCTTCTTATACAGTAGGCGGACAAGGTTATACATCAGAAGGAAGATCGCCTCATACGGATTTCAGTTCAGCTCGTGAGGATGGCAAATATGAATCAGAAGGTTATCATGATTTTGACGGACCGATGTATCAAAATACTTCTACTAATATGGGGGCAAATCAAGGCATTCATGCAGAGGAATTGAAAAAAAGGGAGCAGGGAATTGGTTCGGAATCAGGAGAAATTCGTGAAGTTCCTAAAACAAGAGAAGAATTTCGTAAGAAGAACCAGAGAAACCACAGTCACAGTGAAGATCATTTTCTGACATAAGGAGGGGTGTATGTATGAGAGATGACAGGTCAGAATCCTCTCCTTTAGATCAGGCGGCTGGCACTGCGAGTCAAGCGGCACAAACAGCAGGGCAAGTAAAAAAAGCGGTCAATCAGGCAAAACAGGGAGCAAATGCAGCACAAAAAGCAGCTCATACATCACAGGCAGCCTATGCCGCGACTGCTTCTGCGCAAGGCGGTGCAGCAGCGGCTGGTGCAACAACAGGAACAGCCCTTGCAGGTCCATTGGGAGCAGTGGTCGGTGTGATTGTAACCAGTAAGACCTTCTGGAAGGTAATTGGCGGCATTCTTGGAGCAATTTTTCTATTTATGTTTATTATTGCGAACCTTATAGGCATTATTTTGACTTATCTGGGATTTGCTGATGCGGACGCTTTTGCAAATGAAGCTCAGTCAGAAGAACTCTCTAATCTGAAAATCCGGATTGAGCAGATTTTTGATCAAGAGGAGTATGAGCGTGAAATTCTAGCGATTATTGAGCAAAACAGAGATTTGAAGATTGAAGAAATTGATGCAGATAAGGAGAAAAACTATAGCGATTACCAGTTATCTGTGATAGACGAATATGAAACCAAGTTCAAGAGGAATGCAAGTTATTATCTTTCCATCTTTTTGCTGGATATTTGGGATAACAGTACAAGGAATAAATTTTTAGGATATTCCAGTGAATGGGGAGATATGTCAACAGATCTGACAAGTCAATATGATTCTTATTTTGAAGAGGCGGCACAAACTTACGGCGTTCCTGTGGCTCTGCTTAAAGCGATGGGAAAAACTGAATCAAATTTTAACCAGGGTGCAGTTTCCGGAGCCGGTGCAATCGGTATTATGCAACTTATGCCGGCAACGGCAGCCTCGCTGGGAGTAGATCCCTATGATGCACGTCAAAATATTATGGGCGGGGCAAAATATATTGCAGGCAATCTGGAGCGATTTAAAGATTATTCTAACGGCTTGGAGCTTGCCATTGCTGCTTATAATGCGGGACCGGGGGCAGTCATAAAATACGGTTATCAGATTCCGCCGTATAAAGAGACACAAAACTATGTGAAAAAGGTCTTGGGATATTTGACGATTGCAGAAGGAAAGACGGAAAGCGGTGCTGATACAGAATCAGATGAGGATTTAAGTGAACCGTATCAACTGTTAAAGAATGCTGTCACAGAACATGTTGACAGCTTTTTTTCATGGTCTGTAACAGATGAGAAGGAACAAGCGGCTACGGAAAGCAGATACTATCAGATTTCAGAAACGGGGAAGATCGGAATAGATAAGGACACCTATGAAAAGATGAAAAAAGACGGAGAAAACGTAGTGATAGAAACGGTTCCTGTGACGAAAAAAACGGTTGAGTATACACTTGCACTCCTTCTTAATTCACAACCAGAAGCTGGAAGTGGGTATGAATATAAATATGTTACGAGCCAGAGTACTTTTGAATTGGTACTAAAAGTATTAAAAGTAATGGAGGATGGTGTATCAGCCTTAAAAGACGCCTTTTTCTCATTGTTTTCATGGAGAGATTTTGTGACCGGCGGAGGAGATGATACCTATGTCAGTAATCTTGATGTATCGGGAGATATCTTTACATACGATACAGTCGGAAAAGGAGTAAAAAAAGTGGTCTATTTTAATCAGACCGAAGAACCATGGGGCAGTATGCCTTATGGAACAAGTACTATTGGGGCAGCAGGGTGTGGACCAACTTCAATGTCAATTGTCATATCTACTCTTACTGGGCAAACGGTAAATCCGCAGACGACCTGTGCATTTTCGATTCAGAATGGAGAATATGTGTCAGGAGTGGGGACGGCACATTCTTTCATCGGAAATGCTGCAAGTAATTGGGGATTGACATGTGAGCGTGTGGGAAAAGACCGGATGGACTATGTTGTACAATCGCTGAAGGAAGGGAAAATGGTTGTCGAAATATGTGAAGCATATACCATAACAGGAAGTGGCAGCGGACATTTTATTGTACTTACCGGAGTGACAAGAGACGGTTACATCACGATTGCAGATTGTGCCAGCAGAGAGCGAAGCACAAAGGTCTATAGTGTTGATACGATTAAATCATACGGACGTGATTTAAGTGCGGGAGCATTTTGGATTATTGGAAAGAAATAGGGGGGTGTGGTAGATGCAGTTGAAGAGCAAAGTTTGTTGTTTGATTACCGCATGTAGTCTATTCTTCAGTCTATTTTCGATAGAAGTATTTGCGAATACAGATAAAAATCAGGAAGACCCGGAAACTGTCCAATGGAAAGAACGAGAATCGTATGCAGAGAATTTCACAGACACCGAACAACCGACTGCGACACTTGCTTTACGAACAGAGTGTTTTACGGGATTTACAGGAAAAATTTCTGTCACAATACAAAAGGAAAATGATGCAAGCAGACAGTATGAATTATCAGAGGATAACCTGTATGAACAGAATATTCCGGTAAATACAGGAATCTATATGGTGAAATCAGTGGAAGCAGCAGATGAAGAATGTGTCTATAAAACGGAATATTCCCAAGAGGAACTAAAGGTAAAACCAGATCAGTTACTTCTTTTGAAAATTATGGTTATGGAAGAAGAGATTGGAACAGTGGCAGAAATACAAAAAGAAAAGTCGGAAAATTCTCTGCATACAGAGATAAAAGAAACAGTGGATGAAGAAAATATCATCAAAACTCTTTTGGAGGAAGATCAAGGGAGCGTAAAGTATCTTTTGGGGATTGGAATTTTGTCAGGAACTGCTTTGGTTATAGGGCTTTTGGTTCGTAAGAAAAGAAACAAGTATGATTAACGGGAGGTGGTTAAAATCGCACAGAGAGAACGGGTAGATGTATATACGATTCCGCCGAATTTTGCACAGGAGGGAACTATTTTTTCAGGAAGAGTCAGACTTAGGAATGCATTTGAAGCAGGCCTTCTGGCTCTTCTTTTATTGCAGGCACTTTTGGCGACGGATCTTGGAGTAAAAGGTAAGATTTATGCCGGGGTAATTGTGATGATACCGATTGTAATCTTTGCGGTATTAGGTGTGCAGGGAGAAAGTCTGACTTCTTTTTTATTTCAGTTTTTGAAATATCTGTGTGGTCGGAGAATACTTACAGTTCCGGATGGTAAATACCGTTTGAAGCGGAATCGCAGATTGAGGAAACAGCAATACAGAAGCCGGAGGGGAAAAGGAGGCGAGCGTCATAGGAAACGAAGTAAAAGAGCTGAAGCGTCAGCTCAAAGAAGCAAAACAGGCAGAAAAACAGAATCTGAAAGAAGAGAAAAAAGAACGTAAAGAGCAGCAAAAATTGGAACGGCAGCGTTTTCGGGAAGAGGAACGGATGCGAAAAGTTCAGATGCACGAGGAACGTGAGTTAAAAAAAGAACTCGACAAAACTGAACCAGCGAAAGAGAAACATGTTGTCCGAACGGATACTAAGAGAAAAAAGGACATAGAACGTGAACCGGATTTGGATTTACTGCCGGTAACCTGGGTATCATCTTATCTTCCAATACGACAGATAAAAAATGGAATTATCTACACAACGGATCATCGTTATGTGAAACTGATAGAAATTCTGCCGATTAACTTTTTGCTGCGTTCGCCTTCTGAGCAACGGAATATTATCATGTCCTTTATGTCTTATTTAAAAATTGCTCCAGTCAGAATACAATTTAAGGTTGTGTCTAAGAAAGCAGATATTTCGGAGTATATTGAAAAAATACAAAAGGAGGCGGAAAGGGAATGTGACACAAGGGTAAAAATGCTTCAGGAGGATTATGCAAAACTTATTGAGAAACTTGGAAGGAAAGAAGCAATTACAAGACGTTTTTTTATGGTTTTTGAGTATCAATCCTATAACAATAATAAAAATCCGAGGGAACATGATATTCTTCTGTACATGAAATCAGTAGTACAGACTGCTAAAAAATATCTTTCTCAATGTGGGAATGTTGTTTTGGAGCATGAAAACGATACGCGGTTTCTTGTAGATGTTTTGTATCAGATTTTAAATCGAAGGACAAGTGTTTATGAGTCTTTAGAAGAGCGTACCCAAAAGGTAGTAGCATATTACCGGAAAGAGAACGGTGAGGACAGTATTCGTCATATTCCGGTTACGGAATTGATTGCACCAGAGACGATGGATATGCGTCACCGAAGTCATCTTGTTATTGATGGGATGTACTACAGCTATCTTTTGATACCTTCCCATAAATACAGATCGAGAGTGCCGGCAGGATGGCTGTCACTTTTAATCAATGCAGGTGAAGGAATTGATGTAGATGTTTTCTTTTTCCGGCAGGATAAAAGCAAATCTATGGAACGCATAGGAAGAAGTATTCGTCTGAACCGGTCGAAGATTAAAGATACCTATGATACGAATACTGATTTTGATGATTTAAGTGAATCCATCCATGCAGGATATTATCTGAAACGCGGATTAAGTGGAAGTGAAGACTTCTACTATATGAGTACATTGATTACCATTACCGGATACAGTGCGAAAGAGGTGGAATGGCGTGTAAAAGAAATGACAAAATTATTAAATTCGCAGGATATTGGTGTGACAAGCTGTATGTTTCGGGAAGAAGAGGCATTTCTGTCTTCTTTGCCGTTGCTATGTCTGGATAAAAAACTGTACGAGAGATCCAAACGGAATGTACTGACTTCCGGAGTGGCAAGCTGCTATCCGTTTACTTCCTATGAAATGTCGGATAAAGATGGGATTATGATGGGGGTTAATAAGGCGAATAATTCTCTCGTAATCGTGGATATTTTCAATACGAAAATATATAAGAATGCCAACATTGCCATTCTGGGAACATCAGGCGCTGGCAAGACTTTTACCATGCAGCTAATGGCATTAAGACTGAGAAGGAAAAATGTGCAGGTCTTTATTATTGCACCAGACAAAGGGCATGAATTTGCAAGAGCCTGTAATAATATCGGTGGGGCTTTTATACAGATTTCTCCAGCTTCCCCAAACTGTATCAACGTTATGGAAATACGTCCGACAGATAGGACTGCAAGTGAAATTTTGGATGGATATACAGTAGGGCGTTCTGAACTGGCAATGAAAATCCAAAGTTTACATATTTTCTTCAGTCTGCTGATCCCAGATTTGAGCCATGAAGAAAAACAGCTTTTAGATGAAGCATTAGTGATTACCTATGCAGAAAAGGGAATTACCCATGATAATCAGAGTTTAGAAGATTCTGATAATCCGGGACAATACAAAGATATGCCGATTTTAGGTGATTTACATGAAGTCTTATTAAGAAAGAGGGAATGCCGGAGGATGGCAAACATTCTCAATCGTTTGGTACATGGTTCGGCAGCAACATTCAATCAAAAAACAAATGTGGATTTATCAAATAAGTATGTTGTTCTGGATATTTCAGAGTTATCCGGGGATCTGTTGTTGGGAATGTTTGTTGCACTGGATTTTGTATGGGCAAAGGCAAAAGAAGACAGAACTGTAGAAAAAGCAATCTTTGTGGATGAGGCTTGGAAATTGCTGGTGTCAAACGAATTGGCAGGAGAATATCTGCTGGAGATTTTCAAAGTAATTCGTGCTTACGGCGGTTCTGCAATCTGTGCAACACAGGACCTTGTAGATTTCTTTGCTCTAAAGGGCGGCAAGCTTGGCAGAGGTATTCTGAATAACTCAAAGACGAAAATCATTCTCAATATGGAACCTAGTGAAGCGGAGAATATAAGGAAGGAACTTGATTTATCAGAGGCAGAAGCAATGTCCATTGCAAGATTTGAAAGAGGAACCGGTCTGATTTCCACCAACAGTAATAATCTGATTGTAGATTTTAAGGCGAGCCAGTTGGAAAAAGACTTGATTACAACGGACAGAAAAGATTTGCAGGAACTAAAAGAACGTTTGCAGAAATATGGAAGACAGGCATATGGAAAGCAGGCTATATAAGCAAGTAGATTTATAATAATGCGTATTAAAAGCGTCATTGTATGCGTCGTAAGATTGTTTATAAACGAGAGCTATAACAATCTGTCATACAATACGCTTTTTATATGTCATTAAGATAACTATTATTATTTGGAAAGGATACGGGCATTATGGAAAATCAGAACAAACAGAGAGGTGTGGAACGGGAATTAAAAGAGTTGGTACAGAAATATAATGTGCTGGAGAAGGGGCAGATATACGCCTATTTTGAAAAGGATGGAAGAGAAAGGTTTGTGGGGCGGGCATTGAAAACCCTGGAAAAGGACCGCATGATCTATACAAACAACGAAACCAAACAGATAGCGTCCAGTGAGTCGGCATATGAAACCTGGGAACGTGGGACAAGTACCTGTTTGTGGGTGCTACTTGATTTGATGGATCAAAAGAAGATTGAACAGCATTTTCTTGCATCCAAAGAAGAATATCCCATACGGATCGTATTTGTGGGAGACGGGGAAATCTTTGATATTCTGTATGTTGCACCAGAAGATATTGAATTGACAAATCAACTGTTTGTACGGAGAAAAATCGATGGATGCGGGCATGTTGTAGTAGTGGAGGAAGCGGAAAGCATCCCAAAGATTCAGGTTTCCGATGTGATTGGATATTGCACAGTAAAGGAGGATGGTGAAGTCGAATACTATCGAAAAGAAAGCCGGTAGCCGGGATACATTTCAAAAGGTAAAGAGGCAGTTAGATGATGCACAGAAAGTAACCGCAGAGGTGGGAGAACTGATGGCAGAAGCAAGAAATATACTGACCTCTTATGCAAGATGTAAAACGGAAAACGGATATGAAAATTTTACGGATATGATACTGGAAGCATCGAAAAAAGGAGAACAACTGACGGAAAAATTAAGGCGTTTATCTCTGGAAGTTGTGCTGGATCAGGTGAAATATGAGAAGTATCAGTCAGAACTTGTGGCTGTACATGGAATTAAAATTGGCTATTGTGATGAAATTTTGGAGATTACAATGCCGGTTTTAATTCCGCATCGGAAAGAACAATATACCGATTATTTGTATAAGCCTTTGTATATTGCATTCAAGCAATGGTGTATCGAGCAGAATCAGGAGCAAAAAAAGATACCGGAATATGAAAAATGTACGGTTTGTTTTGTGCATTTGTATAATCGGGATTTGCCGCTTGGACGGATCAGGGATCACGATAATTTTGAAGAAAAGCATGTCCTTGATGTGATTTCAAATTTCTTTCTTGTGTCAGACAGTGGCTTGCATGTAGACACGTATCATATTACACGAATGGCAGATAAAGATGGGACAGAAGTTTATATTATGGATACGGACAAATTCCCCCGGTGGCTTCAAAGTATTTAAAATATAGTATCGAAAAACGTATCTGGTTTGAAAGTGCCTTTTTCGATAACAGGAAAATGTCAGAAAAGGTAGTAAAACAATCGTTTTTTCGGGAGTCAGAAAGTAAAACTGTACCTAAGTGTTAATCAGATAGGGTATTGTTTTTGGAAAAGAGAAACGGTGGAAGGAGAAAGTTATATGCGCAAACAGGATATGTTACTTTTGCTGATTGCTGTTAGCGGAGAGATGCCGGCAGACCTTGCGGAACAGATTATCGGCTCTGTATCTTATACAGCGTCTGTCATTACCAGATTAAAACAAGAGGGTTATATCTCTGTGAGAAATAAAGCCGGATGGAAAGGATATGTACTGCGGGCAAAAGGTAAGCGATATGTTCTTTCACAATATGGTGAAGATACGGCGTTCTTTTTACAGGGTTCAGTGGAAACAAATCATGTAAAAACGGAGATTGAAAAACGTCTTCGTTTATACCGGATGAGCAAGGTATGGGTCTTTTTTTGGAAGACGGGTATTCCCATTTTCAGAAGTCAAAAACCGGAACTGTTTTGTTCTGCTTCTGAATTTGGGAGGGGGCAAACAGCATATTACGGAAGTTTGGAGTTTAAGGGACTGACTGATGCCATTAAGGGGTCAAGAGCTTGTGGAATTATGCTGTCCGGGGAGTCCGGTTACATTGTTTACCATACGCTGGAACAGCGAATGCGCTGGGCGAAAAAAATGGAACGTACCATGCGCAGCTTTGTAGAAAGAGAAAGCATGAGAACGGGCGTATTGAAACGAATAGATGCAGTGATCATGGGAGATACATTGGAATTTCTTCTAGAACTTTTGAACAGCGACGGAGGTTTAAAGGGGAACCTGTTTCAAGTAGATGATATTTATGAGAATTATTATTATGTTCCAACAATCGAGCCGGCTAAAATACAGGTATTACTTTTAGCAGACCGGGAAAAACAAATCAGACTGTATCAGTTTTTATGTGGGATACTGGAAGAACAGAGAAATCAGGAATATCAGGTGAGTGCAGGTGTCGATCAGGCAGGGAATCCGGTTTATTTTTGCTATGAACTGGAAATGCGTCATTTGTTACGTGTGAAACAGGAACTAGGATGGAAAAAGCAAGGTACGATTCTCTGCTTATCTTATCAAAAAAACGTATTAGAAACTTATTTTGGAAAGGAGGTTGCATATCGTGAAATTTTGACAGAAAAAGTTTTGGATTATTTAGGAGGATTGTAACACTGTCCTTCATATAGTGAAGGAGGTGCGGGCATGAACAGTCCGTTTGAAACAGGCAGTCTTACGGTGGATCAGATGAGTCGGCTTCAAATATCCGGAAATGTGATTCCCGTCAGTTGGTATAAGACGATTCGGAAACCCACAGGGAAACCTAATTTGAATGCGATTATCATATTGGCAGATATTGTGTACTGGTACCGGGCGGTGGAAATCCGAGATGAAATGACCGGGCAGTTAATCGGACTAAGGAAAAAATTCCACGCAGATCTGTTGCAGCGCAGTTATCAGCAGCTTGCGGATCAATTTGGGATTACCAAGCGTGATGCTACGAATGCAGTTGTAGAACTTGAAAAGCTGGGTGTTGTGCGCAGGGTATTCCGAACACTTGATGTTAAAGGACAAACTGTGTCCAATGTATTATTTTTGGATTTGAACGTAACAGTTTTAGAGCATCTGACGTATCCGAAAGAAGCTGAAACGGGGACACCAGAGGCAAGAGGCAGGTGTCCGCCGGATACCGTCTCACCGAAATCGGGGAGGGGTGTCACCGAAATAAGTGAGAGGGTATCCCCGGAATTTGTGGGAGGTGGCACGAAAACCAGTGAAACATATACAGAGAGTACAGCAAAAGATTACCGTACAAAAGATTTCTATCAGTCTTATCAGTATGTGGAAGATATGGTAAAGGCGCAGATTGATTATGAGGCATTGAAAAATGATAATCCATACGATGAAAGAATCGATGAACTGCTTGGTATTATGGTGGAGGTACTGACTTCCAGTTCTAAGACTATCCGCGTAAACAGGGAGGAAAAACCAGCGCAGGTGGTAAAGGAACAGTTTCAGAAAATTACAAAAAATCATATAGAGTTTGTATTACACAGTATGGATGAGAGCCATACAAAGGCTCGTAATATTCGTGCACTTCTCGTGACTGCCCTTTATAACTCCATACATACTATCTCGACGTATTATGGGAATCTTGTACAATATCATATGGCAACAGATATTTATACAGCAAAGGAGGTGGAAGAATAAACCGGAAAGGTGTTACAGTTTTAAAAATCATAGCATTGGCAGGCGCATTTGTGATTCTTGCATTGTACGTGGGTGGATTCATGGAACAGTTATTTATGGAATCAGCAGTACGTTTAGCACCGATTGATACTATCCGTCATGGAATTTCTTCAGTGGCAGGGATTCAGTGTTCCATAGTCGCTTTTATCTTATTTGGGGCAGTTGCAGGACTGATTGTCTGGAGAGGATCGGGAAAAGAAGCTTACGATGAACGTAATTTTGAAGTTTCCAGCAAAGGAACTTACGGCACCGCAGGATTTATGGATGAAGAGGAACGTGCACTGGTTTTACAATCCGAGAAAAGTTTTGAAAAAGTAGACGGAGTGATATTTGGAAGAAATCTACAAGATGAAAAAATTATAAGTCTTCCGGTGGAGTCCAGACTAAATAGGAATTTTGCAGTCTGTGGGTCACAGGGAAGTATGAAATCGCGAGCTTTTGCACGAGTAATGGCATTGCAATGTATCCGCAGGGGAGAGAGCGTATATCTGACAGATCCCAAGTCAGAATTATACGAAGATTTATCGTTCTACTTCCGGGAATCCGGTTATACAGTGAAACAGTTAAATCTCATTCAGTTAGAGCATTCTGATGCATGGAATTGTTTGGGAGAAATTGACGACGGCAGTTTGATTGATGTTTTTTGTGATGTGGTGATTCGTAATACAACAGACAAATTCGATCATTTTTATGATAATACAGAGATGGATTTGTTAAAAGCTTTGTGTCTTTATGTGTTTCATGAGTATCCACCAGAAAAGAGAACTTTTCCTGAAGCATATAAATTGTTAATCAACAAGAGCGTAGATATGCTGGATGCCATTTTTGATAGATTACCGACTCATCATCCCGCACGAGGTTCATATCAATTGTTTGCCAAAGCCGAGAAGGTAAAGGGAAATGCAGTTTTAGGACTTGGAACAAGATTACAGATTATGCAGAACAAATTAGTGCAGCAGATTACCAGTCATGATGAAATTGATTTGTCATTGCCGGGAAGAGAAAAATGTGCATATTTTTGTATTACATCCGATCAGGACAGTACCTTTGATATGTTAGCCACATTGTTTACATCATTTTTAAGTATTAAATTAGTGCGTTATGCTGACCGTACAAAAGAACGCCGTCTACCTGTGCCAGTACAATTTATTTTGGATGAATTTCCGAATCTGGGTGTTGTACCGGATTTTAAAAAGAAACTGGCAACTGCCAGAAGCAGGGGAATCGGTATGAGTATTCTGTTTCAAAATATTCCGCAGCTACAGAACCGGTATCCAGATAATCAGTGGGAAGAAATTTTAGGAGGCTGTGATTTTTCTATCTTTTTAGGCTGCAATGATATGACAACAGCATCCTATTACAGTGATAGAACAGGAGAAATCACTGTGTCGGTATCTTCCATACGAAAAAGTTATTATACCATACGTGCAACGGATTATGTGCCGGAGTATACGGAATCTACATCACTTGGAAAGAGAATGCTTCTTCTTCCAGATGAAATTTTGCGTTTTCCACTTGATCAGGGGCTTTTGATTATCCGCGGACAAAAAGTATGCCGTTTTCGGAAAATGGATTATTTGGAGCATCCGGATTCACAATATATGAAACTGGAAAAGGTAGAGGAACATATTCCGGAATGGTTTAAAGACTGGAAGCAGGAGAAACAGAATTTCAAAATCTATGCCGAGAAGGAACCTGATTTACCGGATAAAAAAGAAGGCGGAACAGAAGCAGGGAATCCACTTACGTTAGATACGGAGATAAAAAAGACTGAAAAACAAGCCAACGCAAAAACGAGCGAACAACAGGAAGAAAAGAGAATCATGAAAGTGGAAGAACTGTTTGCATTTGAAACATCTGATGGAAAGGAGGGTTAGGTTGGAGAACTCCCTTGTGAAATATGGATTTTTAAAAATATTGGAACTGGAGTTTGGAATATATTTGAAAGAGCAGGAAACAGAAAAAATAGAACTTGCAGAGAAGTGTATTGAGATTTATGACAGCGTGGAAGAATTCTATAAAGCAACAGGATGGAAACGTGATAATCCGGAATCGGCAAATCTGGAATATCTTTTGCAACACAGGATATTGGTTGAAATACAGGGGAAAATGTGGTATTTTTCCAGAATCCGGTATGATGACGGACTAAAAGAGTTAGTGAAATAAAATTGCACCTAAAATGCGACTGTATTGCAACGGTGCTGAAATTGACATCCGATTATAGTCCGTTTAAAATAGTATCTGTAAAATAATGACAGGGCATAAGAAGCAGCCAGACGGCTGTTTTTTTGTGCCCTTTTTTCAACTGAATGGAGGTTTACGATGGCAGAATTAAAGAGAGCAGGCAACAAGATGGAAGATCAGGGAATTCCAAGGGCAGCATTGTCAGAAGGTGTTTTAACGATTGATGTAGATTCCCATGTAGAAACTATGGAAGAACAGGAGGATGCCAGATGGCATCAGCTTTTAAACGCACACAGAACAAAGAAAATCCTGACCGGGCAATTGGGAGGAATAGAACGGTTGGATAGTGGATGGGTAGTTGCAATTACTTATTACAATGGATTTCGTATTTTGATCCCTATGGATGAAATGATGATCAATCTTATGGGAGATGGAAGAGAAAATTCCGATACTTTAAACCGACAGACAAGAATTGCCAATAATATGCTCGGCAGCGATATTGATTTTATTATCCGCGATCTGGATGAACAGAGCAGAAGCGTGGTTGCGTCAAGAAAAGATGCCATGCTGAAAAAACGGCAGATGTTTTATCTGAATGAAGATGAAGAGGAAAAACCAATGCTGTATCCGGGAAGGGTTGTGGAAGCACGCGTGATAGCTGTTGCGCCGAAGGTTGTCCGCTTAGAAGTGTTTGGGGTGGAAGTTTCTGTGCGGGCAAGGGATATGGCCTGGGAGTGGATGGTAGATGCCGGCGAAAAATTCCAGGTAGGCGATCTTACTCTTGTAATGGTAAATAAGATCAATATCCGGTCATTAGAGGAAATAGATATTTCCGTAGATGCAAAAGGTGCAACTGCAAACACGAACAAAGATAATCTTAAGCGATGCGTACGTCAAGGCAAATATGTAGGAATCATTACAGATATTTACAAAGGAACGTATTTTATCCGGCTCAATATTGGTGTGAATGCAGTAGCACATTCCTGTAATATGACAAGTCTTCCCTCTAAACGTGACGAAGTTGGATTTGTAGTTACCAGAATTAACGATAAATTTGAGGTGGCAGAAGGAATTATCACCCGTATGATTAAGCGTGCTGTATAAAAAAGAAAAAGGGTACTGTTGACTCACAGAAATCAGATTGTTTACAATACCTGCAAAACAAAAGAGACATTTGACAGGAGGCGTTGCTGATGAAAAAGAAAAAACAGAAACCGGGGCAAATACGTGTACGGTGTCAGTATTGCGGCAGAATGGCGCGGCTACATCCGGCATCTTATGTATATGGCAGTAACAATCTGGATTCAGAAAGTTATCTCTATGTGTGCGACGGGTATCCCGATGATTGTGATGCGTATGTGGGGGCACATAAAAAATCACTTTTGCCGAAAGGAGAACTGGCAGATGGTCAGCTTCGCAATAAGCGAATTTTAGCGCATCGAGCATTAAACACACTCTTGAAGGAGGGCGGGATGACACGAAAAAGTGCATATATCTGGCTGCAAAACAAATTGTGCCTTCAGAAAAAGGATATGCATATTGCAAAGTTCTCCCTGTATTACTGTGAGGAAACAATTCGGGTATGTAATGAATTGATTGAATGGCATCAGAAAAGGAAGGGGGAATGACATGCGTTTAAAGGCAAAAGAAGATGACATTTATAAACTAATGGATCAAAGAGATTGGTATCTGGTAGCAGCAGGTGGCTGTGGAATTGTAGGCATCCTTCTACTTTTCTTTACCTTACAGGGATATGTGAGTTGGGAAATCCTGTATTTTCTGGCAGTCCTTTTGGTAGGAATCAGTCTTTTACTGTACCATATATGGAAAATCAGTAAGCGGATTGTAGAAGCTAAGTGGTGTTATATGGAATTGGATGAAGATTCTCTGGCAGTATACCAGCCGGAGGAAAACGGGCAATATGAAGCCTGCCGCATTTTCTATCAGGAAATTGAAAAAATCGTAGAGGGAAGCAGAAAAGGAATACCGGAGTTTTATGTGGTATTAAAAGACGATGAAGAACGGAAAAGTTTTATTTTGCTGAATGAGGAAGAACAGATGCGGAAGATTTTTCAAGTCAGATCGTTGGGATACCAGCATGAGGAATTCAAAGCGTTCTACCGGAAACTCCGATGGGAGGTTCCAGGTAAAGTGCAAATAATCGGTACAAAATATCAGACCGTATGGGATATGAAAGCATCGCATAAAGGATGGTTGTTTTTAGGCTGTTCGGGAGCTGTATATTTACTTTTAAAAGCCGGTTTTATTTTTGGAATTTTGTAAGGAGGGCGACAAAATGAGATGGTATACAGCAGTGGGCGTAAAGATGGACCAGCCGGGAGGCTCATTCTGCGTTCAGGTTGGGGCGGAGAAAAAAATTTTATCCGGTATGGAAATTTATATTTGGAATGCATTACTTTGGTCATTTGTGGAAGAAACGCAAATTTATGAAAGGATGGTACAGTTGTTAAAAGCAGTTTTTCCTGGGAAAAATGTAGATGAGAAAACAGGAAAAGATGAATTTGATTTCTGCTTTCGGCGGCTGTCCGGACGTGGGCTCATTGCGTTTCGTGATTGTGATACGCTGAAAGAAGCGGCAGAACATCTGTTAAAAAATGCAATAGTCGTAAGAGTTATGAGAAATGGCGGAGAACGGTTTTTGATGTTTTGTGAGAGTTTTTCATGCGGTACCCCATTTTTAAAAGCAATCAGAGTGTTCCGAAAAGAACCCCTGGAACGGACATATCAGGAATTTCTCCTTGAGATACAACACTGTGGAGAGGTGAGACAGTATTTGGAGAAAGCAGAGCAGCCGGATGAAATACTGGAGATTATACATCTTTTATATCAAAAGAAAATATTATTCATCCGTTCGGTAAAGGAGGAAATGATTGAAGCATAAGAAAAAAACAAATAGATGTGAGAGGATCATCACATACATCCGTCAGCGCATGGAAGGCATTTCGTCTGTTCCAGGCGTACTTGCAGACAGGGTATTGAAAATAGGTGCCCTGTCTTTTCTTATCCTTTTTCTTGGAAGTTATATAGGAAGGCAGAATGATTCTTTGAATTTTATTATCTGGTCTATCATCCTGTGGATGTTTGGAATCGGATATTCGTATCATCTGCTTCGATGTGGGGAGAAAAAAGATTATGAGACAATAGAAGGAACGGTCTGTGAGATTAAAGGGAAACGTATTCCCGGACGGGTATATAAAGTGGTAGTCTGCCTTTCTGATGGAAAACAGACGATATTGATGATGGATAAGAAGCAGCGGTTTGAAATTGGTAAGAAGTACCGTTTCTATTTTAATAAAAAAACACAGGGAGTTCTTTTTGGAATTCAGAAATTAGATGCTGCTTTAAATGTAGGATCTTATTACGGAGCAGAAGAAATTGAGTAGGGCAAGGAGATCATGGGCATGGTTCGATTCCATGCCGCCCGGTTTCGTGTGGCGCCAACACGAGAATTAAAAGCAGAAAAGGAGAGATGATTATGGCACAGAAAACAGGAATCGTGAAGTGGTTCAGCGCAAGAAGAGGTTACGGTTTTATTACAGATGAAAAAGGAAATGATTTTTTCGTACACTTTTCAGAAATTCAGACAGAGGGATTCCGAAAATTGAAAACCGGACAGGCAGTTACATTTCAAACAGAGGAAGATGAACAGGGAAGACTGCTTGCTAAAGAAGTTTATCCGGCAGATCCAGAAAAGGAGACAGAGCCAAAAGAAGAGCTGGTATAAGAAGCATATTTTGTATCTGAATTCTTAAAATCAAAAAGAGTAGCACGATATATAGATATAATAAGTTGACAACAACTATATATTGTGCTAATCTTGAATTGAATTAAAATTTGTGCAGGTTCAAGGTAAGAACAGGCAGAGTTATTAATTTTTGTTCCGGCAAGACCGGAAGTTAAATTTGAAGTGCGAAGGCGCTTGGAAAAGGGCATAGTCTATAAGAAAGATACAAAAAGTGTAAGAACCTTTTTGTGTCTTTTTTTATTGCCCGTCATGCAAAACGAACCAGTAAGATCTGGTTTGTGACATTCAGAAAGGAGGAGCATGAATGAAAGCAACAAGGAGAATTTTTCAATCACACGAAAAAGAAATTCCACCTGACAGGAAACGATGCCACAGAAGGAGTGTATAGGAAGAACAAAGGAGGAAGAATATGCAGATCATAAAAGTAATGTGGGAAGGCATCAACGAACTGGATATTAGAACGTTAACAGAAATGAGTGAGGACGGTTATCTTTTTGAGATTGATGATGGAAGGATTCAAAAAATCCTGATGTTGACAGGAACTTCGAAATAAGAGACATCTAAGAAAGGAGCAGTATGTATTATTATGATGAATTCGGAAAGGAATTTGAAGATGAATTGAGTTTCCACGAGTATCTGGAAGAAATTGATGAGCGTGCCAAATGGATTCGTGTACCGTCAAGAAGTTTAAGCGTATTGACTGTTTCCGGACATGAAGTACTAATGCCGGATATAGAGAATGTTGACATGAAAGACCTGTTAGCTGATACCAAGAAACATTCCGGATTGCTGCTACAATTCCCGGAAGGGATGTATCCGCTTGGAAAAACGGCGGTCAGCACCCTGAAAGACCGGGCAAGAATCAAGGGAACGGCGCTTATGGATGTAAAAAAAACAGTACTGGCGGATATTCTCAATGAGTGTCTGCAGGTTTCAAAAGGGGAGGCGCTTCTTCGCATTTCAGAAGGAAAGGTAAGGGGAGTACTCTCTGGTGACGAGGCAGATTATGCAATTATTTCTATGCCGAAACTTTTTATGATTGCATCAGCGTACATTAGTGGTGATCACAATGCGGAATTCTCTTACGCTTATGCAGATCACAATATGGCGCAGATCACATGGAAGATTATCGACGAGAAGATGACAAAAGCTTATGCAGATTTGATGGCAGAACATGGGAAAACGCCGTTTGGAAAGCTTCAGACGTTTATCCGTATTGTGAGTTCTGATGTAGGGGCGTCGGGAGCAAATATCTTTTATTCTATTTTAGATGGAGATTATACCATTGTTTTGGGAGAAGCCTTGCGCACAAAGCATCGTCACAAACAGGGATTGGAGGAATTTACTGAAAATATGGAATCTATTTTCCAGTATTACAAACAGAAACTCAAAGATATCGGAAAACTGTGTGATATCCGTATCCGGTACCCGGTAAATACCCTGTCAGAAGTCATGAAGAAACAGAGTTTTGGAAAGAAACTGATTGCTGAGACTGTGGAACGGTTCAAGGTGAATTTTGGAGAACAGCCATGCAGCGCATACGAGATTTATTGTGGGCTTTGTGAGGCCCTCTTTTTTGCCAGAAAAAATGGGAGCAGTCCTTCCAGTCTCGTAAAGATGGAAGAGAAAATTGCACGATGTATGAATGTACGCTGGCATGACTGTGATATGCCAGGGGAACTTTCGTAATGAACAGGAAGAAATCAAAAATGCTGCCTACCTGGGTAGTATCGGGTTCTTGTACCGGGAGCTTTTGGGCATGGCTTGAGGAAACTGAGACAAAAAGTACATGGGAGAATCTGGACTATACTGTAGTAAAAGTAGAGCAGGGAAACTTTTTCTACCTGTATCTTCAAAAAAGAACAGGAAAAAACCTTATACCTGGAAATGACCTGAATTTTGCAGGGTTGTTTTCCAAAAAGAATAGCAGTCTGTATGATGTGGATGAGAAATTGACAGCAATGCTCGGACTGCCAGAAGAAATGGGGTTTCCGAATAGAGCCGATATCAGAAAAGAAGCAGAAAGATGTATCAGTCAAAAAGCGGAAGAAATGTTAAGTGCATCCTGGCAGGACTTTCTATACCAATCTGGATGTGATACAAAGAGCCTGCTTCCAATGATAAGGCGCAGTGAAATCAGAGAACGCGCAGAGCGTTATTACCTACAGAATGGAAGTCTTGCGGACATTCACTTCATACCACAAATTTCTCTGGAGGCTTCCTTTTCGGATGCTATATATTTATTGTTTTTAGAGTATGGGGAACAGGCAGCAGAGAAGATTGCAAGGCAGTGGATCAAGCGAAATATACCGTATATTTCACAGCAGAGAATTTTGTATGGTTGTGTGCGGGACGAATTCCGGGAAATCTTGGACACGCCAAATGACCGGATTCATAAAATCAAACATTTGATACAAGCGCTGAATGAAACCCGTCACAAGGCAGTACAGGTAATTCTTTGCCGTAAAAAGAAAGTTATTCAAGTGAATATGTCGGTAGAGGAGCTTTGTAACCCTAAAGGGTATTATTCCATCCGAGGGTGTTCCCAAAAGGATAGAGCGACATTGGAGCGAATGTTTGGGAAAACGGCTGAGTTTCGGATTGAAGACATACAGAGTGTGTCATATGGTGGAATAGTTCTTTATGAAAACGTCGCAAGCAGGAATGCGGCATAAACAATAGAAATAGGAGGAAACGAATCAATGAAAAATTATCAATACTTGAATCTGGAACAGAAAATGTTAAGAATCAGACGAAAAATGCCGACTCTTTTAAAAAGATTTTACAATGATGAGGCTGATTATGATTTTGCTACGCTGGATGATATTTATGAAGTCATGACACCGGCATTAAATAAATATGGAGTTAATTTCGATATTGTGCGAGAAATCCCGACACAGTATGATGAGTCAGGGCATCAGACCTATCTGGTACTGGATAAAGATGATTACTGGAGATATGAGGCAGATGTAGAACTTTGCTGGACAAATGCAGACCGGCCGGAAGAATGCAGGCATGTGACGATCCATATCACCGGAACAAATGAGATCCCAGATAAGGCGCATGGAACGGCATTGACTTATGGCTTGAAATATTATTTCCGCAATAAATTCTGTATCCGTCAGGTGGGAAGTGAGCAGGAAGATCCGGATTATGCTGAGCATGATGGAAAGCAGAGTTCCAACACGAAAAATAATCCGACAAGGCAGGTACATGGAAAAGAAAAAGCAGTAGAGAAGAGTACTAAGCGGGCAGAAGGTAAGCAAACTTCCAATGGAGAAGGGAAAAAGTCAGTTGTTTCTTCTAAAAAAAGTCAGAAACTGAAACCGCTGTTAGGTAATGCACCGATTGTCAAAGACTGCGAACAGTTGGAAATGAAATCAGATGCAGAATCACGCCCACAGGAAAAAGTAGAAAAGCATTCGGAAAATAAACCGAGCTTTGATGGAAAAGATGAAACGATCAAACCGAAAACGGAAGAAAAACCGGAATCAGAAGAAGCATCATCGGTAGAAAAAGCAGAAAATACGGATGGATTCATCCCGGTAAATGCAGAAGAAGTTCCATTTGAAGAAGATGCTGATTTTATGGAAGAACTTCAGGAGGAACTGGAAGATGACACATCGGATTCGGAAGTAGAAGCAGCGAAGAAATTCGTGTGTGACTTTGGCGTGTTCAAAGGAAAAACGATGGAACAGGTGATGGAATCCGGAGTGAAGGGCACAGAAACTATGAAATGGATCGTAAATAAGTATAAGGGTCCGAATAAAGAGTTAGTAAAAGCGGCAAAAACACTTCTGGATTATCAAAGTGAATCGGAAGAGCTTAGGGCTGCATAACAGTTGCATGAACATGGTTCCTTTGTAGGGACCATGTTCTTTTGGGGAAAAGAATATGACACCATTTACAATTACAGATGTAGGAACGATTTTAGGAATTGAGAGACTTCCTGGTGGTGATGAGGCTTCGTATAATGTGGTCTGTCCGTTTTGCGGAGACAGAAGGGGAAAATGCAATTTTGTCGTATATAAAGAAGGTGAAATGGCGAATATCTATCATTGTTTTCATTGTGATGCGGCGGGAAATATGCTGACGTTATATGCGGATTTGACTGGATTATATGGGACAGAACGTTATAAAGAAGCATACCATGAGATCCAAAGGACACTGCATTTTGGTGTACGAGAACAGATCGCAAAGAAACTGGAAATCCACCGTCAGAAAAAGAAGCAGAAAGAATCCCAGGCAAAGCCTGCAGATTATGAGAGGCGGGATCATACGTATCGGGAACTTATAACTTTGTTGCGATTGCTGCCACGACATAAGCAGGATTTATTGAAGAGGGGACTTACCCAACAGGAAATTGCAAATATGGAAAAAGCAGGTTATAAAAGCACCAATCCTGAAGAATCTGTTGCGATAGCGAGAAAACTGATCAAACGGGGATGCAGACTGGAAGGAGTACCGGGGTTCTTCGTGAATTATCAAGGAGATTGGGAAATTGCATTTTATGAAAAGAATCAAGGGTACCTTTGTCCGGTGTGGACCGATGAAGGATTGCTTGTTGCATTTCAGATTCGTTTGGATAATCCCTTTCAGAAACGGAAATATGTATGGCTCAGCAGCGCTAAGATGGAAAAAGGTTGTTCCCCCGGAAGTCCGGTAAGCCTTTCCGGTACTTTGAAATCTCCTGTAGTTTATGTGACAGAGGGTGTTTTAAAAGCCGAAGCAGCTTCTCAGAGAACCGGGCAGCCATATCTTGGAAATCCAGGCGTATCCAATTACAAGGAACTGGAATTGTCACTGAACCGATTAAAAGAACAAGGAGTAAAAGTAGTCATTGAAGCAAATGATATGGATAAATGTATGCGGTTAGACTGTGACCATGTTTACAAAGAAATTTGTGAAAAATGTAAAGGCAGTAATGGAGAATGTCCGAAAAAGAGGGAAAAACGAAATCATATTCGGAAGGGCTGCCTGAAACTCTATGAGATTTGTGAAAAGCTGGATTTAATCTGTAAGCGTGCGGTTTGGGATACGGATGACGAAGGTTACTGGCAGGAAAATTACAAAGGCATTGATGACTGGGAATTACGGGAATTATGAGTAAAGTTAGGTATAGGCTTTTGTGCGGATCTTTGTTATAATATAACCAACAGAGAAGGAGTGTGAATAACATGGGTGAAGAAAAAAAACGCCTTCCGGTGGGATTGGAAAATTTTGAGCAGATTATTAACGATAACTATTATTATGTGGATAAGACGGGGCTGATTTCAGAACTGATCCGTAACGGTGGAATGGTAAATCTTTTTACCAGACCAAGACGTTTCGGGAAAACCTTAAATATGAGTATGCTGGAACACTTTTTTTCCATAGAGAGAGACCAGAGTATCTATGATGGATTGGAAATTTCAAAAGATACAAAACTGTGTGAAGAGTATATGGGGAAATATCCGGTTATTTCAATTTCCCTGAAAGGAATCAATGCAGCCACTTATGAGGATGCATTTGATTTTGCGGTTCGAATCATGAAAAAAGTAGCCCGTAATGTTCAGTTTCTTTTGGGGAGTGACGCCTTAAGTGATTATGACAAGTTAGAATATAAGGAACTTTTGAATAATAATATGAGTGAGGCTGCATTTTGTGGTGGATTGAAAATATTATCGGAATTATTGGAGAAACATTACGGAACAAAAGTAGTTCTTTTGATTGATGAGTATGATGTTCCATTAGCAAAAGCATTTGAAAACGGGTATTATGATCAGATGATCTTTTTAATCCGTAGTTTATTGGAACAGGCATTGAAAACGAATGACAGCCTGAAATTTGCAGTGATGACAGGATGCATGCGTATTTCAAAAGAAAGTATCTTTACGGGACTTAATAACCTGAAAGTATTGTCCATTACAGATGAACGGTATGATGAATATTTCGGTTTTACAGATACGGAAGTAAGAGAAATGCTGAAGTATTATGAAATCGAGGATCATTATGAAGAAGTAAAGAACTGGTATGACGGGTATCAGTTTGGCGGCGTAGAAGTGTACTGCCCCTGGGATGTATTGAATTACTGTGATAAATTAAAAGACCATGCGGATTCTTTTCCGGAAAATTATTGGATCAACACCAGCAGTAATGATGCCGTCAAGAAATTCATTCAAATGTCCGGTAATTTTAAAACCAAGCGTGAGATTGAAACTTTGCTCGCCGGAGAGGAAATTATAAAAGAGATTCATCAGGAGCTTGTCTATCCGGAAATGTATCAGTCGGTAGAGAACGTCTGGAGCCTGTTGTTTATGACGGGATATTTGACACAGCGTGGAAGAGTTGATGCAAAACGGTATAAACTTGCGATACCGAATCTGGAAATCCGGGATATTTTTGAAACACAGATCATGGAATACTTTAAAGAGAGCGTTGCAAAGGACGGCGATACATTAAACCGATTCTGTGATGCCCTGAAAAACGGTGAGGAAACGAAGGTAGGAGAAATTTTTGAAAGCTACCTGAAAAAGACCATCAGTATCCGGGATACGTTTGTGAGAAAAGCAAGCAAGGAGAACTTTTATCATGGGATACTGCTTGGAATCCTGGGCGTGAAGGAAGAATGGTACGTATCGTCCAATCAGGAAAGCGGCGAAGGATACAGCGATATCCTCGTTGAAACCGAAAACAGTGAAACGGTTATCCTTATCGAAGTCAAGTACGCCAATGACGGAAATCTTGATCAGGCTTGTGAACGGGCACTACAGCAGATAGAGGAAAAGAAATATGATGAAGAACTCCGGGAGAACGGAGTGGATAAAATTTTAAAATATGGGATTGCGTGTTATATGAAACGATGCAAAGTAAAACTGGCAGATTCATGATACGTCCCCAAAACAATCAGGTGATAAAAAAGCGGAACTGTAAGAGTGCAGTTCCGTTTTTTTATGGCCTGATTTATGAGCCAGAGGAAAGGAGATGAAGCATATGCACATACGGGAACGCCCTACATAAGATTCGGGAAAATAAGAAAACACAATCACACTCAAAAATCAACAGGAAAGGAGCGTTGCAATTGAAACATAGAAAACACAGATGGCTGGCGGGAACGCTGGCTTTTCTTTTATCCTGTTCTGCACTTATTCCGTCTGGGAATGCCGTATTTGCGGCATCAAAAGGCAGAGTAGCAGAATCGGAGACAAATGTAATAAAGGAGGAAAAAGGCGATGAGAATGAGAAACAGACCACCGCCGAAACTTTGACGATTGAGCAGGGGGAATCATTTGAAATCGAAAAAGATTTTACGGGGCTTGCCTTGAAAAAAGGTGAAAAAGCTGTATTCATGGATGTTGTCAGCGAAGATGGACAGGGATTTTTTGCAGACCGCCCTGGTACATACCTTGCAACTTATCTGGTTACACCGGAAAAAGGAGCGTGTTATGAACTGACAAGAAAAATTGTAGTCAGACCTCGTGAACCAGAGAATAAAAGAGCAGACCGTAATCAGAAAAGTTCAAAAGGGGATACAGAGGAAAGTGACCCTGACCCGGAACCTGTACTGACAGAAGCGCCGGAAGTGCCGGAGAATGCGGAGAACTTAAAGCTGGATGTATCTGCGGAGAATGCCTCTTTTTTATCGGTAGTACCAGAAACCATGACAGAAAACCGATCTGTCAATGTGAATCTGGTCGTAGGAGAAAGACTTCCGTATCCATCTAATTTAGGAAACTATTCCACCACTTATTTTACGGTGAATGGGCATGTGGCATATTGTCTGGAGTCTGCAAAATCTTCGCCACCGTCCAGTGATTATGTGGCAAATATCTTTGAAAGTAACCTGGCTTTGCAGAAAGTTCTTTATTATGGATACGGAGGACCTGGAGATATTACTGGCAGTTATATGCCGAGTTTTGACTGGAAATTGAAATATATCTTTACACATATTGCAGCTTCTTATGCGTATTGCGGTACAGATGGATTTTACGGGTGTACTTTTGAAAGCGTCAAGGCTTCAGGATTATGGGATTACATTCAGTATCTAAATGGTTTGGAAGCACCACCTAAAGCAGCCATTGATCTTACCCCAACTTCGACAAAAGCATACGAAAGCAATGGAGTGCAGCGAACAGAAGAATTTCGGCTGCAGGGAGATCATCGGAATTATATTACATTGAATCTGCCGGAAAATGTAACGTATCATAGTGGTGGCAGCACGAAAAATGGAAATGTAAAAATTCCCGGCGGTACAAATTTCTATTTCAGTGCACCGATGACTGTGACCGGAACATGGAACTCCGGTTCCTTAGCAGGAAAAATGGGAACCCAATGGAAAACTCTTGTGGTCTCTACAGGCGGTTCTACTCAGGATATTGGATATGGCACATTCTTTGAAGAAGAAAGCGATTCGGTGAGTTTTGAAGTAAAATGGATGGATTATGCAAAAGTCAAGGTTATGAAAAAGGATAATGTGACAAATGTAAATCTTGCAGGTGCAGTTTTTGGAATTTACAGCGACAAAGAATGCACCAAGCTGATTACTGAAATGCCGGCAACAAATGAAAAAGGAGAAACGCAGGTAGAAATTCTTAAGACACAGGAAACGGTATATCTCAAAGAAATATCCGTTCCCAATGGATATAAGCTGAATACGGAGGCTTTCAATGTGAAGCTGCAGGCAGGGAAAACACAGAGCCTGACTATCTCAAATGAGGAACAGAAGGGGAAAATCACAATTCGAAAAAGCGGAGAGGTTCTTTCTTCTGTATCCGGACAGGAAGGAAATCTTAAATTTGAATATCAGTCGGTTCCGTTTGGAGAGGCAAGTTATTCTATTTATGCGGCAGAAAAAATTGTAAGTCAGGATCAGAAGACACCTATTTATGAATCCGGTGAATTGATAGATCAGTTGACAACAAAAGCAGACGGAAGCATTACCAGTAAAGAACTGCATTTAGGAAAGTATAAGATTGTGGAGCAGAAGGCGCCGGCAGACCTAACTATCGGAAAGACAGAGGCAGAACGCACACAGTATGTGACTCTTTCTTATGCCGGGCAGACGGTGGAATTGGTACAGGAGGAGACAACTTATATCAATGACAGACCAAAGGTAAAGGTCCAGGCAGTAAAGAAATCGGAAAATGACAAAGAGACTTTAGAGGGTGCTGTATTCGGTCTGTATGCAGGTGAAGACATTATCAATGCAGAAGGAAAAGTAGTGGTAAAAAAGGATACCCTGATTGAGAAGGTCACTTCTGATAAAGAGGGAGCTGCGGCTTTTCATTCAGATATTCCTATCAATTTCCGCTATTATTTGAAAGAGATTCAGGCACCGGAATCTTATTATATGAGTTCTGACCGGTATGACTTCCTGTTTGAGTATGAGAATGATAAAACTTATACATATGAATTTTCGCATACGTTTTCCAATAAAGAGGTTCGAGGGGAAATCCATGTGTTTAAGATTGATAAAGATGCGGAAGAATATATCAGCCAGGGAGATGCAGACTTAGATGGTGCAGTTTACGGGCTCTATGCAGCAGAGGATATCAAACATCCGAATGGGAAGTCAGAAGACGTCCATAAAAAAGATGATCTGGTTGCGCAGGGCGTGATCAAAGATGGAAAAGTTGATTTTACGAATCTGTATCTGGGAAATTATTATGTAAAAGAAATCTCACCTGGAGAGGGCTATCTTTTGGATGAAACTGCCTATCCAGTGGAAGTTGGTTATGAAGGACAGGATGTTGCAATCGTGCATCGGAATGTGACAGTGAAAGAAACGGTAAAAAAACAGGCATTTGAACTGATCAAGATTTCAGAGGATGGAAACCAGACAGAAACAGAGCTTTTGAAAGGTGCTGGATTTAAAGTATTTCTGATCCAGAATCTGAAAGGTGTAAAAGATGGAAGTCTGAAACCATCGGAAGGAAATGCTTTCAAAGCAGAGGATTTTATCGGCTATGACTATTCAGAAGATGAAACGGCACATTATTACGAGAATGGTAAGAAAGTTTCGGTGGAAGAACTGTTTACAGACAAGAAAGGATTTGTACGTTCTCCAGAACTTCCATATGGAAAATATGTGGTTTTTGAATCTACAACTCCAAAAAATCTCCAGACCATCAATCCATTCCTTGTAACCATTACCGAAGATAGCAGGGAACCGCAGCCATGGCGTGTGTTTGATGATAGACCGATCCAGTTTTTCCTTAAGATTATCAAGGAAGATGCACAGACACATCTTCTAGTATTAAATAATCACGCACAATATAAAATCTATGATGTGAAAAAGAAAGAATATGTGACAATGAAGGTGCGCTATCCGGAAGAAAAGGAACTGGATGTATTTGAAACGAATGACGAAGGTTATCTTATGACACCAGAGCAGTTAAAGATGGGAACTTACCGCATAGAAGAAGTAAAAGCTCCTGATTTATATGTACAGCCAGGGTATGAAATGGCGTTGAAAGACGGAGAGAGCAATATTCCATTAAACCAGTTGTCACAGACAGGCGCTTATGAAGATGCAAAACGCGATTTCATTACGATCACTGTGAATTCCGAAACAGCTTATGAAGTAGAGGAAGAAACCGGAAAATATATTGTCGTAGTACGCCAGCAAAACGATGAAGCGGTAGGAAGTCTGACAATCAAGAAAACAGGGGAAGATCTTGTGGGTGCTAAGAATGTGGAAGATTCCCTTCTTACAAAAATGAAAAATGGCATAGCAGGCACAATAAATTCTATCAGTGAATTTTTCGGCAAAGAGGAAGTCATAGAAGAAGACAGCGGTTATATGTTCCAATATGAGAAGAAGGGAGCAGAAGGTATAACCTTTGAAGTTTATGCAAAAGAAACGATTTATACACCAGATGGACAGAAAGATGAAGCAGGTAACCGTAAAGTGTTGTATGAAAAAGATGGACTTGTTGCAAAACTTGTGACCGGAAAAGAGGGAACTGTATCACTTCACAATCTGCCGGTTGGTTCCTATTATCTGAAGGAAACAGATGTTGGAAATCATCATTTTGTTCTGGATCCTGAAGCAAAAGAATTTGAAATTAAGTATCAGGGACAGGAAGTAGCGGTAGATTATGTTTCTATGGAACTTGAAAATAAGCGCCAGAAGATAGAGCTTGTTCTTACGAAATTATCCAAAGAAACAAAAGAGCCTGTACAGGGAGCAGTATTTGGACTGTATGCGGAGGAAGATATTGTTGATCTTGCAGATAATGTACTTATAGAATCGGGTACTCTGATTGCAAAAACAGAGTCCGCAGAAGACGGAAGCATCCGCTTTGACGTTGACCTTCCACATGGAAAATATCTGGTAAAAGAACTGGCGGCAGCCCCGGGATATCTGAAAACAGAAGATACATGGTCCTTTGATGCAACCTATCAGAATCCAGAACTGGAGGTTATCACGCTTACAAAAGAGATTGAAAATCAGCCGACAGTAGTAGAAATTACGAAAACTGACATCACAGATGAAAAGGAAGTGGAAGGGGCAAAACTTCAAATCCTTAATAAGGACGGGGACATAGTGGAAGAATGGGTTTCCACAAAAGAACCGCATAAAGTGTATGCGTTAGAACCGGGCGAATACATCCTGCATGAAGAGGCAGCCCCGGAAGGATATCTTGTTGTATCAGATGTTCCTTTTGTTGTAGAAGAAACAGGAGAAATCCAGAAAGTAGAGATGAAAGATGAACGTCCATCCGGTCAGCTCCTGGTTCAGAAGACAGATGCGGAAAATAAGGCTCCGCTTGCAAGTGTAGAATTTGAACTTCGCAATAAAGCTACTGGTGAAGTAGTTGGAACACTGGTGACCGGCGAGGATGGAACTGCAAAGAGTGAAGAACTGCCGATTGCAGTTTATGAAGAGGGCAAATATGTAGAACCGATTGTATATGTTCTTGTGGAAACGAAACCGTTAGAAGGCTATGAAGCAAACACAGAGGAGGTGGAAGTGGTATTCGATTATCAGGATGATGAGACAAAACTCATTGAGGTGACAAAAGAAATTGAAAATACCAGAAAGCCTGGAACACCTCCGCCGGATGCGCCAAAAACCGGTGATCATACAAAGATATGGATTCCGGTGATTATTATGGCAGCAGCGATACTTGGCATTGTGGTTATAGTAATCCGTATCCGCAGAAGGAGAAGATAAACGATAATGCTGAAAAAATGTAACATGTAACGATGGAGATTGTCACTTTAAAATTGTGGGTGGCAATCTCTTTTTTTTATTGGAGGAAAAGAGATGCGTCATATAGGAGAAAAGATGATTTTACTGCTCTGTATTGCAGTCTTTGGAATTGCAGCTGTAAAACTGATAGATATAGGGAAAGAATATTATGATGGACAGAAAGAATATAAAGAACTGAAGGCGTACATAAAAGAAGTTCCTGTATGTCAGCCGGAAAAAATGACAGGAGATGAACCGGAAAAGGAAACAGGGAAGGAAATTGATTTTGAAGGACTTCGTAAAATCAATGAGGATCTAGTTGCCTGGATACAGATTCCAGGGATTGGGGTGGATTATCCTGTGGTACAGGGAGAAGATAACGAGTATTACCTGTATCACACTTTTCAAAAAGAAAACAATAAGGCAGGAAGTATCTTTCTGGATTATAGAAACCATGATGATTTTACAGATCGGCGCGTGATCTTATACGGTCATAATATGAAAGACGGCAGCATGTTCAGTAATCTGAAGCAGTATCAGGATTCTGTGTTCCGGAAGAACTCAGATTCTGCATATCTGTATCTACCTGAAAAAACCTTGCATTTGGAGATAACAGCGTGTGAAAAAGTGTCCATGCGGGATGATATATATGCTTTGGAAGACGATGTGTCTTGCGACTGGCCAGAGGAAATCATATTGTCTACCTGTAGTTCTTCTTCAGATATGAGATTGATTTTAAGATGCAAAGTAACAAAGATACAGCATTTAACGAATATAAAATAGGAATAGCTTTTTAGATAAGGCTATGTTTAAAGAGAATAGAGTGTGTGAAGAAAAGTCTGTAATTAAGATCTTCTATGATAACGATTGGGGCTGGAAGCTCGTTTCAGAGCTTTCAGCCCTTGCTTTATATATAACAGCACTGTCAGGGCATGTCAAGAGCAGGCGGAAGAATCCGCCTGTCTTACTGGAACTTTATGGATTATTCCGGTAACCGTCCCTCGTACATGATGCTCAGTTCCCCATAAACCTGCCCCCAGTTACGGATCGGCATCGTCCACTTTTTCGTGGCCTCAAAGGTGGATAGATACAGGGCTTTGAGCAATGCAGTATCACTTGGAAATACGCTTCTTTGTCGATTCAGCTTCCGGTAAGTGGCATTCAGACTCTCAATGGCATTGGTGGTATAAATGACCTTACGTACCTCGGCTGAAAACTTGAAGATCGGAGAAATAGCGTCCCAGTTCTGCCTCCAGCTTTTCATAGAGTTCGGATACTTCTCACTCCATTTTTCTGTGACACGCTCTAAGGCTTCCAGCGCGCTTTCTTCCGTAGGAGCTTGATAAATAGTTTTTAAATCTGTCGCAAACGGCTTACGGTCTTTGTCTGCCACATATTTCAGGGTATTACGTACCTGATGGACGATGCAGCGCTGATACTCTGTCTTTGGAAAAGCTGCTGAAATGGCTTCCTTGATGCCACTAAGTCCATCGGCACAAATGATGAGTATATCCTTTACTCCTCTGTTTTTCAATCCGTTTAAGACAGACAGCCAGTATTTTGAACTTTCATTTTCTCCTACCTGGATCGTCAGGACTTCTTTCAGACCATCCTGGTTAATGCCTAAGATAACATAAGCTGCCAGTTTCCGAATGACTCCGTTGTCCCGGACAGAATAGTGGATTGCATCTATATAGAGGACTGGATAAACCTCTGCAAGCGGCCTGTTCTGCCAGTCTTCGATCTGAGGCATGAGTTTATCTGTCACATCAGAAATAAAGCCTTCTGAAGCCTCAAAACCATAGATATCCTCTAAGGTATTTGATATCTGGCGGGTGGTCATCCCTTTGGCATACATGGAGATAATCTTCTGATCAATATCAGAAATGTCCTTCTGACGCTTTTTAACCACTTGAGGTTCAAAGGTAGATTTGCGGTCTTGCGGTACCTGGATCTCCATGCTGCCATAGTTGCTGTTGACCCTCTTAGGCTTATAACCATTGCGATAGTCATTGCTGTCAGATCGTTCTGATTTGGAGTAACCTAAGTGTTCATCCATTTCAGCTTCCATCATTTCCTTGATGGTTCCGCCCAACAGATCTTTGAGAGCATCCTGAATGTCCTGGGCAGATTCAATGTCATACTCCTGGAGGAGCATCTGGATGATGTTTCGTTTTCTTTCTGTCATTTGTACTTTGTGTACAGGTTTCTTTTCTCTTGCCATAATAAAAGGC
>OLQX01000280.1_pt1 | contig 63981 bp, 55 predicted proteins | sample 1672581 | NCBI WGS metagenome assembly OLQX01 (sample SAMEA3136701, study PRJEB25190) | human gut metagenome | reverse complement strand
ATGATCTTTGCAGCATCTTTTCCAAGACCGTTCAGGATAACACGAAGAGGTTTCTGACGAACTTTGTTTGCTTTTTCAGCGATACCGATTGCACCTTCAGCAGCTGCGAATGATTCATGTCCTGCAAGGAAGCAGAAGCAGTCTGTTGTTTCTTCAAGAAGCATCTTTCCAAGGTTACCATGTCCCAGACCTACTTTTCTCTGATCTGCTACAGATCCCGGAATACAGAAAGCCTGAAGTCCTTCTCCGATTGCTGCTGCAGCATCTGCTGCTCTTGTACATCCTTTTTTGATTGCGATTGCTGCACCTGTGATGTAAGCCCAGCATGCGTTTTCAAAACAGATTGGCTGAATACCTTTGATCTGGTTGTATACATCCAGTCCGGCATCCTTTGTGATCTTTTCAGCTTCTTCGAGTGAAGCAATGCCATAGCTGTTTAAAACTTCATTGATTTTATCAATTCTTCTCTCATATGATTCAAATAAAGCCATTTAATTGTCCTCCTGAAAATATTGTTGCCTATATAACCCGTTAATTACTTATGTATGTAATTAGTTTTTACGCGGATCAATGATCTTAACGGCATCAGCTACACGTCCGTACTGTCCTTTAGCTTTTTCCCAAGCTTCGTTCGGAGTATCGCCTGCTTTGACAAAGTCTGTGAATTTTCCAAGACTTACGAACTGGTATCCGATGATTTCATCATGGTCATCAAGAGCGATTCCTGTTACATAACCTTCTGCCATTTCCAGGTAACGTGGTCCTTTTGCGAGAGTTCCGTACATTGTACCAACCTGTGAACGAAGTCCTTTACCAAGGTCTTCAAGTCCTGCACCGATCGGAAGTCCTTCTTCTGAGAATGCACTCTGAGTTCTTCCGTATACGATCTGTAAGAAAAGTTCTCTCATTGCTGTATTAATTGCATCACAGACAAGGTCTGTGTTAAGTGCTTCCAAAATAGTCTTTCCTGGAAGAATTTCTGAAGCCATAGCTGCGGAATGAGTCATTCCTGAACATCCGATAGTCTCCACAAGTGCTTCCTGAATAATACCATCTTTAACGTTCAAAGTGAGCTTACATGCACCCTGCTGTGGAGCACACCAGCCGACACCATGTGTAAGACCGGAAATATCTTTGATTTCTTTAGCCTTTACCCATTTTGCTTCTTCCGGAATTGGAGCTGGTCCGTGGTTTGCACCCTGAGCTACCGGACACATCATTTCTACTTCATGTGAATAAATCATGTTAAAACTCCTTTCAAATACATCTGTTTTTCTTTTATAAGGCGTTTGTGATTGTTTTAACACCATATGTATTTATTTTCGCACAATTTTCGACATTCGTCAATTGTTACTTTGTACAAGATTCCAGAACTCACTGTCTGTTTTATATTCAATTATTTCTTTCATAGTAAACGGCGCTGTGATCCATCCACTCTCCGCAGATGATTTTTTTCCATCTCCCGGGTAATGGTAAGTAATTCCGATCTCAATTCCATCCTTATCTACAAAGAATGCATCAAAGTACCGGTTCTCCAGGATTTCCCCATTTAAAATCTGTCGGAAATCATTTAATTTCACACTGCTTAATACCTCTGCCGATGGTGCTTCACCCTTCATCTTTTTCATCCAATCGTGCATAAATGCATCGCTTAGATCCACAATATCTGCCACTTCAAACTGCTTTGCGTCAGAAATACGGATGTTGCGGGTACGGAGGTCACAATACTGCGCAGAAGTATTTCCTGCATAATAAATATCATTGAATGCTACGCTGATAAAATCTTCTCCTGCATAAGAAACCTTGTACGTTACAAGACTTCCTAAAAACGGGTTCGATTCCTCCAACATTTTCTCTTTCATAGAATCACTCGGAGCCAGATATAAGGTATTGACCGTACTCATCGCACAGTCCTTCAGCATTTCATTGATCTTGTCAATATTTTCACCTTCCACACCTGTGATCTGCGGATATTTGACATCAAACTGCATCGGATATTCGCCTTTATTTCCATTGGAAAAATAAGTGTAATTTTCCTCCGTGATCGTATACGGCAGATTTTCTGCCTCGTAGCCTTCAATTGCCTCGATTCCCTGTGCTTCTTCAGAACTGCTGTCCTTATTATCCTCTTCATTTCCATTACTGCCAAAGATATCGTCAATTTCTCCGTCCTCATCCGGGTTATATTCAAAAATCTGTGACGAATCCTCCTGTTTTCCTTCACCACTCGCAAAATTGCTGATGATTTTTCCGAAAAGCAGTCCCAGGAATATCAAAAAAATAAGTACGGTAACTGCGATCCCGATAAAAAGTCCCGTATGTTTCTTTCCATTATAAGAAGATCTTACATTTGCCGGTGATATCATCAAATCCATCGGAACAAAACGGATCCCGTTCTTTTCCTGAACCGGTGCCAGATCCCGGAATCCCATATGGTGATAAGCTTCCGTACTCACAACCGATGCATTGACCGTCATACGCATCAGAGCAAACTGCATCGTACAGTATCTGCACATTTCACCAACAAGAGCCTTCGCAATCCCTTTTCTCCGCAAATCCGGGCGGACAAACAGAAGGGAAATATGTCCATCCCTCCGCACGGCTCCGACACCGCCAAGATCCTGTCCTTCTACCGCGCCAAAGACGATCATCTCTCCGCTTTCGACAAGAGGCATAAAATTCTCCATCTTGATAAAACGGGCAAATTCCTCGATTCCCTGCTGTGTACAGGAATTGGCGTTTTCTCTGATAAATACATCCCATACCAGATGCAGACCTTCCACAACCTCCTGACTGCTATATAGTCTTTTTATGATCATTTTTCTGTACCTCATCTTTTCCAGAATGAACTGGTTTTCTCTCTTACGCCCTCTTTAAAAGTTCTTCCCGCAAGAGCGTGATTGCACGTGCAACCGCATAGTCCCGGTTCTTCTCACGATTGCCGGTAAAACGGTACTCTCTTACCGTTACCTCTCCATTTACCGCACATCCGATATACACAAGTCCGACCGGTTTTTCCGCTGTGCCGCCACCAGGTCCTGCGATTCCGGTTACACTAAGTGCCGCATCCGCACCTGCCGCCTTTGTTGCGCCAAGTGCCATCTCCGCTGCTGTCTGTTCACTGACTGCCCCGTAGGTTTCCAGTGTCTCATGCTTCACACCAAGAATCTTTTCCTTCGATGCATTCGCATAAGTAATATATCCTTCATTGTACACGCCGGAAGCTCCCGACACATTCAAAAGTCTGCCGGAAAGCTTTCCTCCTGTACAGGATTCTGCCGTTGTCACAGTCATCTTCTTCTCTTCCAGAAGACGGATCACCGACTCTTCCAGTGTCACATTCTCTTCGGTCGTATAAACAGCATCACCAAAACGCTTCTTCATCTCTTCGATCATCGGCTCCATCAGTTTTTCTGCCGCTTCTTCAGAGCATGCTCTTGCAGTCACACGAAAATGTACCTCTCCTGTCTTTGCATAAGGCGCAAGCGTCGGATTGGTCTGTGCATCCATCAGATCCGCAACCATGGTCTCTGCCCTGCTTTCCCCGATCCCGCACACTTTTACCATATGGGAATAGATTCCCTCCGGCTGCTTTTTATTGAGGTACGGTGCAATGTCGTGTTCAAACATCGGCTTCATCTCATTCGGAGGCCCAGGGATCAGGATCGCTGCTTTGCCGCGCTCTTTATCCTCCAGGATCAGTCCAGGTGCCGTTCCGTTCAGATTGTCGATCACGATCGCACCTTCCGGAACCAACGCCTGCTTCCAGTTATTCTCTGTCACCTTTTTACTCTTAATCTTCTCAAAATAGTCCCGGATTCGTGTCCTGGAATGTTCATCCATATAAAGTTTTCTGCCAAATACCTTTGCAGTTACTTCTTTTGTCAGATCATCCTTGGTAGGTCCAAGTCCCCCTGTCAGAATTACGATATCAGCGCGCTCTATTGCCTGACGGATTGCTTCTTCCATACGCTCTTCATTGTCACCGACAACAGTCTGGTGATATAAAGAACAACCTAGCAGAGCACATTTCTCTGCTAGGTATGCTGCGTTTGTATTCACAATGTTGCCAAGTAAAATTTCAGTGCCGACAGAAATCAGCTCTACAACCATTTTACATGCCTCCCTGTGTTAATACCTGTTTGTTCTTTGCAATATAATCGATCAGTGAAACGACGGTCAGGAGCAGTGCTACCCATGTAAGGACTGTTCCTACAACATTCCACACACCGCCCAGATCCATGATCAGCACAATGATCAGTGCCATCTGTGATACGGTTTTGAATTTGCCCCAGTAGCTTGCCGCAATGACGATTCCATTGTCAGAAGCAACCAGACGGAATCCGCTGATGATAAATTCTCTGGCAATGATCACCAGAACAACAATGACATTCAGTCGGTTCATAGATGTCAGACAGATCAGCGCGGTACATACCAGCAGCTTGTCTGCAAGCGGATCCATAAATTTACCGAAGTTCGTTACCAGGTTGTACTTTCTGGCGATTTTCCCATCCAGCATATCCGTCAGGCTGGCAACACAGAAGATCACAAGTGCGATCCACTTATCTGCTGCTCCGGTAATATCAAATAACATAAACACTACAAAAAACGGAATTAAAATCACTCGTAAAATCGTTAACTTATTTGGTAAATTCATAATAACTCTCCTATCAAATCATAATCTGCCGATCCGGTCACTTTTACCCTTGCAAAATCTCCCGACATCAGTTCTTCCGATGTGTTCACAAAAATAAGTCCGTCTACATTCGGCGCATCCCGGTAGGTTCTTCCCACATAGGCATTCTCATCTGCCACCTTGCCTTCGATCATCACAAGCAGCTCTTCCCCAATCCGGTCTTCTGCCTGGTCAAATACGATATCCTGCTGAAGTTCCATGAGCTCTGCCTGACGTTCCTCTTTGACTTCTTCCGGGATCTGATCCGGCATAGATGCTGCAGGAGTATCCTCTTCCGGTGAGTAGGTAAATACGCCAAGTCTGTCGAATTCCATCTGATCCACAAAATCCATCAGCTCTTCATGCTGTTCCTGTGTCTCTCCCGGGAATCCAGTGATCAAAGTTGTGCGAAGTGCGATATCCGGAATCTCACGTCGAAGCTTCTCAATGGTCTCGATGAGCTGCGCTCTGGAAGTCCGTCTTCCCATTCTCTTCAGGATACCATCGCTTGCATGCTGGATCGGGAGATCCAGATAATGGCAGATCTTTGGTTCCTCCTTGATCACCTGAATCAGCTCATCCGTGATTTCCTCCGGATAGCAGTATAAAATACGGATCCAGCGAAGTCCGCTGATCTTGCAAAGCGCTCTCAAAAGCTGTGGAAGCCGCTTCTCCCCGTACAGATCGGTTCCGTACATGGTGGTCTCCTGTGCTACCAGGATCAGCTCCTTCACCCCTCCGTCTGCCAGATTCTGCGCTTCCTCCAGCAGATGCTCCATCGGAACACTCCGGAAATCTCCTCGTACCTTCGGGATAATACAGTAAGTACAGTGCTTGTCACAGCCTTCTGCAATCTTCAGATAAGCGAAATGTCCGCCGGTCGTCACCATACGGTGCGTGTCTGTCACCGGGAGATAATCCACATCCTTCATAGTCAGGCGCACATCTCCGCGCTCCATCGGACTGTCGCTTAAAATTCCATCGATCACGTGTGCGATCTCTTCATAAGAAGTCGTTCCGAGAACCGCATCAACCTCCGGGATTTCCTGAATGATCTCTTCTTTGTATCTCTGTGCAAGACAGCCTGTTACGATCAGGGCTTTTAATCTACCGGTCTTCTTCAGATCTGCCATCTCAAGAATATTCTGGATACTCTCTTCCTTTGCGTCATGGATAAAGCAGCAGGTGTTAATGATAATGACATCTGCCATTGTCTCATCGTCCACCATCTGATGACCGTCCTTTGCAAGAATCCCAAGCATGACCTCCGAATCCACAAGGTTCTTGTCACAGCCTAATGAAATGAATAATATATTCATAAAATAAATTTCTCCTCAAGCATAATTTCTGGGCGGCAGGGGAAATCATCTTCACCGGAAAATAAAATCCCCTATCATAAGAATACCCCGCAGACAGCTGCAGGGTATCGAACTTCTTTTATTTATCTGCATCTTCTGCAATAATTTTAATCTTTCCACTGTTCAGCTCATCAATTGCAATAGAAAGCGGCTTTTCGCCGTCCTTAACAGGAACAAGCGGCATCTCGCCGTCAATGATCTGTCTCGCTCTCTTTGCTGTTGCAAGAACGATAGAATAACGGCTGTTGACAATCTTAGTTGCGCCTTCTTCCACGTCCTGATTTACTACTTTCATCAAATCGGTATATGATGGATGTAACATAAATTCTGCTCCTTTCCTACAGTTCCTTCAGTTCTTTTCTGATATCATCTATAAAGTCAGCATTCCGGCTTACCCGGTCATGCTCACCCTGAATAATGCTGTGCATCTCTTTTGCGCAGCGCTCCAGGTCATCATTGATCACAAGATAATCGTACTTTTCTACGCCCTGTGATTCTTCTACTGCCCGCTTCATTCTCGAATCGATCACTTCTGCGGTCTCGGTTCCCCGTCCTACCAGTCTGTCTTTCAGTACCTGCGCACTCGGCGGAGTCACGAACATCAGCAGGGTATCCGGATACTTCTCTTTCACTTTCAACGCACCCTGGATCTCAATCTCAAGAATCACATCCTTGCCTGCCTCTAATTGCTCCATAACATACTGCTTCGGAGTTCCATAGTAATTTTCTACATATCTAGCATACTCTATAAGCTCATCACGCGCAATCATTTTTTCAAATTCTTCTTTGGTTCTGAAAAAATACTCTCTTCCATCTTCCTCCCCGACACGAGGCTGTCGCGTGGTTGCAGAGATCGATAATGCATAATTATCATAGTCCTGCATCAGCTTTTTCATCAGTGTTCCCTTACCGGCTCCGGAAAATCCGGATACTACAATAAGAATTCCTTTTTTTTCTCTCATAATCACTTCTCCTGCATACTCAGACATTGAAATGTTATTTTAACACATCTTTTTACATTTTTCAAAGCTTTATTCAATATTTTGAATCTGCTCACGGACTTTTTCAATCTCAGTCTTCAGATCGATCGCATAATTGGATACTTCCAGATCATTTGCCTTGGATAAGATCGTGTTCGCCTCACGGTTCATCTCCTGCGCAATGAAATCAAGCTTGCGTCCGATTCCCTCTGTCTGTTCCAGAGTTTCCTTCATATGCTTGATATGGCTTTTCAGCCTTACCACTTCTTCATCTGTACAGATCTTGTCAGAGAAGATCACAACCTCAGCCGCGATCCGTCCTTCGTCAATCTGGGTGTCCCCAAGAAGCTCCTTCACTTTCGTTTCCAGCTTCTCCCGGTATTCAGCAACGATCTGCGGAGATCGCTCTTCAACCCTGGCAACAACTTCCAGCATTCCATCCAGCTTGCCAATGATATCCTTTTTCAGGTTCTCACCTTCTGTAGTCTTGGTCTGTACAAACTGTTCGCATGCGCCTTTCATTGCTTTTTCAAGACCACTCCACAGTTCTTCCTCATCCACAGACTGTTCTTCCATCGTAAGGACTTCCGGGCAGCGTGCAAGTGTGGATACCCGCACATCATTGTCAAGCCCAAACTGTTCTTTCATCTGCTTAAAGCTTGCCATATATTCTTCTGCCAGCTTCTGGTTATATTTCAAAGTCATCTGGCTTTCTGTCATATCTTCATACCCGATGAAAATATCAATCTTTCCTCTCTGCACATACTGCTTAAGCAGGTTGCGGATCGCGGACTCAAAGAAGTTAAGCTTTTTTGGCATGCGGATATTCACATCCAGGTAACGGTGATTAACCCCCTTCATCTCTACGGTAAATTTGCGGTCTGCTTCGGCGATCTCACACCGTCCAAAGCCTGTCATACTTTTTATCATTTGATTTTCCCTCTTCTTACTGACCTTTTAAGGGCCGTTTTACTATCGATTATTATAGTTCATTTACACTTACTCGTCAACCGGGTGACAGGGCATTTTCACTTGTCTATGCATGCCTCTCTATGCTATAATGAGCCCATTGAAAAAAGAATATGCCCTGGCATATTCCCGGATAAATATGAGGTGAATTTTTAAAATGGCTTTTGATGGAATTACAATCGCAAATATCGTAAAAGAATTAAATGATACCATCCTGAACGGACGGATCGCCAAGATCGCACAGCCGGAAAATGATGAACTGCTTCTCACGATCAAACCTGCAAAAGGGCAGGTAAGACTGGTCATCTCCGCAAGTGCATCCCTGCCGCTGATCTATCTGTCCAGAGATAACAAACCAAGTCCGATGACTGCACCGAATTTCTGTATGCTTCTGAGAAAACATATTGCAAATGGCCGCATCGTAGGCATTTCTCAGCCTTCCCTGGAACGGATCATCCGCTTCGAGATCGAGCACCTGGATGAACTCGGAGATCTGTGCCGCAAATCCCTGATCGTTGAGATCATGGGCAAGCACAGCAATATTATTTTCTGTAATGAAAAAGGAATGATCATCGACAGTATCAAGCATGTTTCCGCGCAGATGAGTTCTGTGCGTGAGGTTCTTCCGGGAAGAGAATATTTTATCCCGGATACTATGAAAAAAGAGAATCCACTTGGCATACCGGAGGAAAATTTCACACAGGAACTTCTCTCCAAACCAATGCCGGTCGGGAAAGCGATCTACAACAGTTTTACCGGAATCAGTCCGGTTGTCGCCGAAGAGATCTGCTATCTGGCAGGAATCGACTCTTCTGTTCCGGCATCAGAGATGTCCGGTGATCTGCTGGCGCATCTGTACCGGCAGTTTACCTATTTTATGGAGCAGGTGACAGAAAGCAAATTCTCTCCTGCTATTTATTACGATGGAAATGAGCCGAAAGAGTTCTCATCTCTTCTGCTCACCCACTTTTCCAACTATCAGGTAAAATCTTATGATTCGATTTCTGAAGTGATCCGAACTTATTATTCTTCCCGTGATCTGATCACCCGGATCCGCCAGAAATCTTCGGATCTGCGCCGTGTGGTTCAGACAGCACTGGAACGTAACCGCAAGAAATACGACCTGCAGTTAAAGCAGCTTCGCGATACGGAAAACCGCGATAAATACAAGGTATACGGGGAACTGATCCACACCTACGGTTACAATCTGGAAGAAGGTGCAAAAGAACTGGAAGCACTCAATTATTATACTAACGAAATGATCAAAATTCCGCTGGATCCGCAGAAAACACCACAGGAAAATGCAAAGAAATATTTTGACCGGTACAATAAACAGAAACGTACTTTCGAGGCTCTTTCAGAACTGATCAAAGAAACGAAAGATGAGATTGATTATCTGGAGTCCGTCAGCAAATCCCTGGATATTGCACGAAGCGAGGATGACCTGATCCAGATCAAGGAAGAACTGATCGAAAGTGGATTTATCCGCAGAAAGCAGTCTGCCAAAAAGGTGAAGATCACAAGCAAACCGTTCCACTATATTTCTTCAGACGGTTTCCATATGTATGTTGGAAAAAATAATCTTCAGAACGAAGAACTCACCTTCCATTTTGCAAATGGCGGGGACTGGTGGTTCCATGCGAAAAAGGCACCGGGTTCCCATGTCATCGTGAAGACGAACGGGGAAGAACTTCCGGACCGGACCTTTGAAGAGGCAGCCAGACTTGCTGCGCATTACTCGAAGAATTCCGGGGCTGAAAAGGTGGAGGTTGACTATGTAGAGAAAAAGCAGGTTAAGAAACCAAATGGAAGCAAGCCTGGGTTTGTCGTGTATTATACCAATTATTCGATGATGATAGATAGTGATATTTCTGGGATTCAGGAAGTACAATAAGATAGGTTGTGACACCACCAGAGAAGAATAAAATCCACCCCATTCCAAGTTGTGCAAAGCATTCCGATGAGCCTCTTAGGGCGAGAATCGTGTTCATCAAAGGCTTCCACGATTCTTGAGTCTCATCTCCATTGCACAAGATAGGAATGGGGTGGATTTTATTCGATATCAGTATTTACTTGATCTCATATACTTTATCTAGCTGCGTCATACATGCCTGGATTTTCTTCATACCCTCATCATCAGCAGGTTCTCCGGAGAAGTAGTAGGTGACTTTGCTGGGTTCTCCTGGGGTGGTTTGTTCGGGGAGGACTCTTCTTAATTGACGGAGGGTGCCTTCGTTGCCGTCTACGAAATGGATTTCTCCCGGGAAGATTTTGCGGAAGGATTGTTTGAAGTAGTTGAAGTGAGTACAGCCAAGTACGACTGCAGCATACTGGTTGAGTGTATAGCTCTGAAGGCTGTTTTGCAGGTATTTATCTACTTCCGGGTCCTGGAATCTTCCGGCTTCGGCAAAGCGGACCAGTTTTGGAAGTGGCGCAAGGTCTACTTCGTGTTCGGTATCTACTTTTTCCAGAAGGCTGTGTAATTTTTCTCCGGCTATCGTAACCGGTGTTGCTGTTACCAGGATCCGTTTCTGCATATCCTGATAGAGCTTGAGCGCGCGCTTGACTGCCGGTTCCATACCGACGATCGGTACGGCAAATTCGCCTCTGAATTCTTTCGTTGCCACGCTGGTTGCCGTATTACAGGCGATTACGATTGCATCAACCTCCTTCGCGATCAGGAAATTCAGAACCTCTTCTACATATCCTTTGATCTGTTCCCTCGTCTTTTCTCCGTATGGAACATGCTTTGTATCCGCATAATATATAAATTCTGCTTCCGGCATCTTTTTCAGTGCGCGGTGAAGCACAGAAAGTCCGCCGATCCCTGAATCATATATTCCGATTTTCATTGGTGTTACCTCGATTTCTTATTTTCTTATCTGGTTTAAAGTCAAAATCTGCATAATCTTCCGGCAGGAAACGATGATAAATAATATGGCATCCTTCATCTTTAAAGCAATAATAATACTTGTCTTCTCCCTCTTCAAACCGGATCATCCGGTCAAATTCTCCATTGTCCATAGGTTCTGCCACGATCTTGTCTGAATGAGAACGGAACAATACTTCGATATCTTCCATCGTGCAGCCATGCTTTGCGACAAGTTCCACCAGCTCTTTGATAAATTCATTCGGTTTCATATTTTCATGTACATATTCCGATGCTTTTTCCGATAAAGCAAAGCAAAAACGGTCCTTTGCATGTGTAATCCCGACTTCCCCGAAAATATCTTCTGCTGCTTTCGGAAAATCTGCAAGGAGCTCCTGCATTTCTTCCGAATCTGCATTCGTCTCCATAAAATGATTCAGTGAACTGAGCGGATAATAAAGCCGGATCATCTCTTTCCGATATCCGAGCTTTGCCTGCTCTTCCTTTACCAGATCGATTAAACTCTTTTCCAAACGCTCGTATCCCATATATATTAAAACTCCTGTCTTGATAAAATTATGTAAGTCTGTTGCTGCAAACAAAAATATTTTATCACATTCTTTCCATTTTCGCCACTCACACCGTTGAAGAATTCCCTTATTTTCGTTATCATAAAAGAAATATACATTATTTTCAGTATAAAAGACTCTTCAAGAATATAAACACAATTTGGAAAACAGGAATCGAAACTTAAATATCCAGATACCTGGGAGGTTAAAACACATGGATGAACAGACAATCAGACAGCGGATTTCCACGCAGCGTGATTTTTTTGCAACCGGCGCAACACTTCCGCTTTCTTTTCGATTAAAACAATTAGAACAGCTAAAACTTGCACTCAAACGCCATGAACAAGATCTGTACACAGCACTAAAAGCGGATCTTGGAAAAAGCCGGATGGAAAGCTATATGTGCGAAATCGGTCTGACGCTTTCCGAGCTTACCTGGATGCAAAAGCATTTACCAAAGCTGATGCGCTGTAAAACCGTCCCTACTCCGCTGGCACACTTCGCCGCCAAAAGCTTTCAATCGCCATCCCCCTACGGAACCGTACTGATCATGAGTCCCTGGAATTACCCGGTACTCCTCACTTTAGAACCGCTGATCGATGCGCTCGCCGCCGGAAATACCGTCATCCTGAAACCAAGCGCTTACGCTCCACACACCAGTCAGATTCTGAGCCAGATCCTCAAGGAATGTTATCCGCCGGAATATGTAACGATGATCACCGGAGGCCGGGAAGAAAATCAGGCACTCTTAAACCAGCGTTTTGACAAAATCTTTTTCACCGGAGGAAAAACGGTTGGAAAAGAAGTCCTTCGTCATGCTGCCGAATACCTGACTCCCGTCACTCTGGAGCTTGGTGGGAAAAGCCCGTGCATCGTGGATTCCACGGCGAAAATTTCTCTCACCGCAAGACGGATCGTATTCGGAAAATACCTCAACTGCGGACAGACCTGCGTTGCCCCGGATTATATCCTCTGCGATGCTTCTGTTCGAAACCAGCTGCTTCAGGCACTGGAAAAAGAAATCCACCGGCAGTTTGGCAAACAGCCTCTTCAAAATCCGGATTATGGGAAAATCATCAACGAAAAACATTTTCACCGGTTGCAGAACCTGATTGCTGCCGACAAGCTGGTCTGTGGAGGTGAGTCCGATCCGTCTGCCCTGCGCATTGCCCCGACCATCCTAAAAGATGTCATCTGGGACGATCCGGTCATGGGCGAAGAAATTTTCGGACCGATTCTTCCGGTACTTACCTATTCTGACCTGAATGATGCAATCCGGCAGGTCGAATCCCATCCCCACCCGCTTGCACTCTATCTTTTCACCGAAGATCCTGCTGCCAAAAAGAAAGTCCTTGCCAGATGTCATTTTGGCGGCGGCTGCATCAACGATACCATCATCCACCTCGCCACCAGCCAGATGCCGTTCGGCGGTGTCGGAGAAAGCGGAATGGGATGCTATCATGGAAAAGAAGGATTTGAATGCTTCACACATCAGAGAAGCATAGTCGATAAGAAAACCTGGATGGATCTGCCGATACGGTATCAGAAGTACCGGTTCTGGAAAGAAAAAATGCTGAGAGGCTTCCTGCGCTAGGATTAGCGCGGGAAGAGCTTCCCAGCAAAACAGCTCCGATAATCATCTCTACTTTAAAATACTTCTTTACAATCTCCTTCTAATCAGCTCAGTTTCTTCTTAATGATCTCCAGACTCCTGTTCCCCATCTCGTCGTTTGAAAATTCATCAACAATACTCTGCATCGTTTCCGCACTCCAATATATTTTCAGTTTCTTTTTTGCACGCGTAATTGCCGTATAGAAAACGCCATGTGTCACTCTTTCTGAATTACTGTCCGGAATCACAATTTTTACAGAATCATATTCCAACCCCTGCGCCTTATGAATTGACACTGCATATGCAAGCTGAAATGGCACCACTGCTTTCATACGCATTTCATCAATCTTATCCTCTTTATCGTCTGGAACATTGTTGTCGTACTTGAAAACACTAAAACGGATTCTGGTATATTTTCCATTCTCCCCGATATACTCGATCCCATTTTCTTTACACTCTTTTTCTGTAAGCATTAGATCAATATCGATTGTAAACTGGATTTCCTTTTTCGTTTTCTCTATTTCTGCAATCCATCCCTTCAGATTGTTGTAAAGTATCGGAAAACGCTTGGAGTCATTAAACAAAACCGGATCACCTTTTTTATATGTCCATTCATCCCAGACCACAGGCTCCCCTTTATTATTCGCACACTGAAAATAATTGTTCATATTATTTAAACCAAATTTTCCATCATAGTTAAGGCACAGGACAACATGATCTTTGTATTCATCTTCTTTCAAGAGATCTGCCCCGATTTTCTCTGAAAACGGACCATCTATCGCCATTCTTTCCGTTATCAGTGGCTTATGCTCTCTCACCTCATTCCATAAACCAATGAGTTTCGGGTCATCCGTTCTCCAGGTATTTGACAATTCTACATTTGCGCCTTTCGTAACAATCATATTCTTTGCATAATAGAACCAGTTTCCAAATTCTATGGCTTCTATCTGGTGAATATCTCCCGCAAGAATCAGTAATGAATTTCCCTTGATTTTATTGACAATCTTCTCCATTGTCCGGTTATCAATAACACTGCATTCGTCCACAAAAACAGCATCATATCTTCCAACCCGTCCGGACTCAACAAAGCTTTTCGTACTTCTGAACTCCACATTTTCCTGATCCTCAATCCTTCTTTTCAGATTCTCCAGTGCAGTATGTGTTTTTGCCAGAAATAATTTTCGTCCACCTGTCAGCATATTGGAAATATAATTCATAAGAGTCGTTTTTCCAGTTCCTGCTGCCCCATAAATCAGTAAAACCTTCGATTTCACAAATGCATTTTTCAAAGCCTGTTCTTTCACTGCATCTTTGATCAGATCCTCATTTTCTTTCAAAAATCTTTGATTGATGATACGCTGTTCTCTATTTGCACACTTTGATAATTTCATAAGATACTGCAAAATATGTAAAGTTGTCTGTTCGTAAAAATCAATATAAACATATCCGTCCTTCTGTACCAAGCTTTTTCCCTGCCGCCGCTCCCATGAATCCAAAGAATCGTTAAATGATTTTATTTCCTCGTCCGTTACCAGAGTATCCTTTTCAAAATAGATTTCTCCGGTCCGCATTGTCTCGTCCTGAACTTTTAAATATGGAAATGCCCGGTCCAAATCATTTCTATTTCCGATTCTGATAATCGAATCCCGTCTGCTCTTATCACTGCTGTTGGAATCCGGCAAATTGGATATATATGGATTCGACTCAAACGGATAGCATCCCGACGAAATACCCAGATTATCACTTAAGCATTTGGAATAACGATTTACCGCAACACTTTCTATCAGCTCTTCCCGCAAATGAAACAACAGATATCGAACCACATTTCTCCCTTTGACCGTCGAATCTGCGGAATAATTTTCCCGCAGTTCCTGCAAAATTTCTTTAAAATGCTTTGTGTTTGCATCTTTGTAAATCTCTGTGATAACCTTATTAAAATCAATCTCCTTCAGATCAATCAGATCCAGCAGATTTATACCTGTTATTGTCAGGAATCTCATTAATGCATCATATTCTCCATATTTTGAACTGATTCTGAGTGAACGCTTAAGAATTTTCCCCATTTTATTCAGACAGGAGGGCTCTATCGAAACCTTCCAGTCTGTTACCACCTTGATTTTTGATTCCACACCCCATAACTTGATCGTAGTTTCAGAATATGCAATCTGAACTGAATAATTGGTTGAAATATCCAGCTTGGTATATACAGTAATCCGGTTAAACTTGGTTGCATAAATACTTGCAAGCTGCAGCGTCAGTTCAAAATATCGTTCTTTCCCAACATAAAAAGCTGTTTTCTTATGTACATAAAATCTTGTTACATTTACTAATGGATGAATGATTTCCGCAGACTCTATCGCTTCTGCAATCATCTCATAATACTCCTGATCCAGTTCATTGATACAAAGTGGAAATTTTTCAAGATTTCCTAGAATCTCCATTCCGAATTTTTGCTTCGCCATCTCCCGGATTTTCCACATAAAATCATAATATTTCAGCATCAGACGTTCTGACTGCCCGATTTCCGGCGTGCGATATCCAATATAATCCAGTCCTTTATAAAAATTAGCCAGATACTTTGTCTCAATATCCAGAAGCGCTGATTCCCATGCCAGCTGCACGCTCACTTCTTCACCCCTGGATGACAGTGCATTCATCAAAAGAGCCGCTACACATAACTCTTTCAATATCCGCAGCATATTTTTCGAAAGATCATCTCTGGTTTCATTGTATGTTTCAGAACAGTCAATACACTCCGAGATCCGGTTACTACACTCTTCCATGATATTCTGTATTTCTTTTTGCGAATATCCTCTTTGATCCAAATGCGCAGCAAACGAATGGTGCTCTGCAATTTCTTCCAGCTTTTTGCAAAACTGGTCAATACTTTCGTCGGTATATTTGATCTCGTCCTCCAGATCAAACTTAACGGTACAGCTGTCTTTGCTGTAATCAATCGAATGGACATATTCTGCAGACATGTATTTCCAGAAGACTCTTTCTTCACCTCTCTCATCCGGATCCGTTACAAGAAAAAGAATTCCCGGATCAAGTGAAACATTTTGATAAATAAATGCAGGAAAAGCGAGGCTCTTCAATTGATAGACCATTTTTCCATCCCGTTCTTCGTAATAATGTGTTCCTTTGATCTGAACAACAAAATCCTGCTCCGGTCTCCTTGAAATATCCGGATTGGACACAAATTCAAACCTGCCGTCCGTGTTCGGCCACTTATCCACTGCTGCAAAATCCAGATTAATCCTGCCATCCGATTTTAAATGATTTTCCAGAAAATGAACTGCTGCCTGATCTTCGCTTGAGCGTTCTGTGTGGGTTTTAATGTGTCTCGTAACTTCGTTATTTATCATAGCTGGTCTCCAGTTTCTATTGTCCTTTCTGCTGTGAAGCAAGATAGGCTTATATATCAGTCTTTCTCATACTTCTCAATCAAACACTGATGTTCTTTGCTGTTTTTATCATAATTGATTCCTACAAGCAATATCTCTCCCGTATAGTTCAAAATCGAAGTCGGATACTTTCTATCCTTGATCTGCATCATTGCAGTTCGTGCATTCATGTTCCATTTCAGTTCGACGATCAATGCCGGATAGTCATTTTTATACTCTGGTTTTGGTACAAATACAAAGTCAGCAAATCCTCGTCCTGTCGGCAGTTCGCGGATTGGCTTAAAATAATACTGCATCGCACTCAGATATGCAATCGCCAGTACGCTGCTCAACGAATTTTCATTGTGGTACTGAATGACCGATACATATTCATTGTGAATTTTCTCAATCTGCGCAGCAACCGCCGTTCCATCCATATCCAATGTTGCATCCAGTAAACTTTCCGAATCCTGCTGGAAACTTATCATTTCATCCCATGCCTTACTTTCAGCCGCCATTGTCAATTCCTGCCGAATTTCTTCATTTGGCACAAAAGCTGTCTTTCTTGTTTCATTGTATCCCAGATATCCCAGATGAATCATATAGGTCAGCACATCATCTTTGCTCTTAATATTCACCGTGTCATTCTTAAAGGTCGCCGTATTTACCTTCACTTCTGCACCGGAAAGCATCTCAATAATCGCAGTCTTTAATCCGTCATAATTCATATTAATCAGTGGCACAATTGCATCATAAGAAGCAGTCTCAGACCAATAACTCTTAAACTCCCCTCTCAGCATTACACTGATAACCGCTCTAGGATTGTAAACCTGATACTCCTTCAAAAGATAACCATCATACCACCGCTTTACTTCATCGAATTCCTGATGATATTTTTCTGCCAGCTTCTTAACTTCGTCCTCGGTAAATCCAATATACGGTGCCAGCTTACTCGCACTCAGCATTGTAAACTCATCAAAATTATTTAATGCCGACTGAGTTTTCTCTTTTTTGATTGGAAGAATGCCGGTAAGATATGCAAGCTGAATATACTTTGTGGGTTCTGTTCCTTTAAACATTCCACGCAGAAACGTAATATAGTCTTCCTGAACCTTATTATTCATTGCAGCATCTCTGATAAGGACATCCCACTCATCAATAATGATAACGAACTTCTGCCCGGTTTTATCTTTGATTCTCGAAAGAGCATCCGGCAATCGGGTTACTTCTGTCGGTAACGCTTCCGGATAAATCTTACGCAGTTCATCCAGCACTGAATTTGTAACAAAATCAACCACATTATCCGGTTCAACGCAATTTGCCTGAAACCACTGTATATCAATATGAATCACATCATATTTATTAAGGTGTTTCTTAAAATTCGCATCTTTACTGATCTCAAGGTCAGAAAACATTTTCTCCGAATCCGCACCCTTGCTGTAGTATGCAGCCAGCATATTCGCTGCATAAGATTTACCGAACCTGCGCGGACGGCTATTGCAGATAAGTGCATTCGTTGTATCCAAAACACTATTCGTGTATTTTATCAGACCTGTCTTATCAACATAAATCTCAGAGTTCAAAGCAACCTGAAATGCACTATTATCAGGATTCACAAATCTTCCCATGCTTCTTACGACTCCTTCCTCTTCACCATACACCGCTTTTTAAAAAATGCTATTCCATAGCAAAGAACCTGATCATATGCATCTTCAAAGTCCTTCGCATACATCCTCTCATCAATCTGCCGAAGGGCTTTATCACATTCTGTTTCAAGATCTTTCAATACCTTTGTCCGTTTTGCTTCAAAAATTGCCACACGACCATTCAGCGAATCACAGACAACGATATCACTTCTTCCTTCTCCATGCTCCTTATTTGACTGCACCTGGTATCCTGCACCTGTAAAAATTCCAGAAAGAAACGCATGATAAAAATCTTCTCTGTAATCATGATAGCTGATTGTTCGTCTCAAAAGCGTACTCATCTCTCGCGTAATACTTTCGCTGTCACCACTCCATACAGCATCAAATAATGCCTCTCTGTTCCATTTCTTAGCACTTTCATCAAACCATTTGCTAATCGTTGTTTCAAAAATATATCGGATTTCCTCATTTGGAATCGTAAGTGCAACTGTTCCTTCCGGTAATTCACCCCGGTATTCTATTCCCTTCTTTTGCGTTAAATACCCTGTCAAATATAACATGCTCCATAAATTATCCTCTGAAGAATGCAGATAATCATACGTCAGATTTTCATCGATCTTCTGAATAATATAGCCACCATCCATCAGATTTTCCAGCTTATTTGTAATACTGCTGCCAGCATAATCAATGAATGACCGGATTATCGAATTATCACTGGTATTTCTCCAGTAGCTTGCCGGTTTTGCTTCCGGCTTATACACCAAATCCCGGAGATAGCACATCACATCCCAAGGGCAATATACATCAAAATCACCAAAACGATACCCATCATACCACTTCTTGACCAGATCCGCTTTGTCCGTAAACCCCGCATCTTTGAGAATCTGATCCACCTCACTCTGAACAAATCCAAAATACTCATTCAGTCTGGTGTCTGTAATCGTATCCGATACAAAATTGTTTGTTCCAGTGAAAATGCTCTCTTTTGCAATTTTCAAACATCCTGTAATCACAGCAAAGCGAAGAGACAGATTATCTTTTAATGCCTGCATCAATCCCTTCATTATTTCCAACATTTCTTTGTAATATCCATTGCTGGTTGCTTTCGCGATCGGCACATCATACTCATCAATCAGAAGAATCACTTCTTTCTTGTAATGCTTGTTCAGCAATTGAGAAAGAATCTGAAGCGAACGCATGACTTCAATTTTCCCAGTCTTCCGTTCTTTTATCTGCCAAAACAGCTTCTTTTCTTCCTCCCCAAGAACCGGACTCTCCAGAAGATAATCGTGTTCTTTATACAACGCACCAATTTCATATGCAAGCTGACTATACGCAGTTAAAAAATCATTCCCGTCAACGCTTTTAAGACTCAGAAACATTACAGGATATTGATTCATCCATTTCTCACATAACGCTTGCTTATCTGCAATTTCCAGTCCGTCAAAAAGAAGTTTACTGTCTTTCCGAATGTCAAAAAAATTCTCCAGCATACTCATCCCAAGCGTTTTGCCAAAGCGTCTTGGGCGGGTAATCAACGTAACTTTGGTGGCTGTTGTTTTCAGGAGTTCTTCAATCAGACCTGTTTTATCGATATAGTAATACTTATTCTTGCGGATTTCAGCGAAATTGGAAATTCCTACAGGAATATCTATGTTTTTCATGTTATTGGCTCCTTTCCGAAGCTATACTAATGAGATAAAACTTCTCACTCAATATACTTGATTTTATCATTTAGCAGGTTGAATAACAAGGTAATAGTCTCACTTCTATTTTTTCCTTACATATCCTTCAAGATAGTTTCCCTTAACAGTCACTCCAGTAATATATCCTCTTTTTTTCAATTTTTCGCACAATGTTCTATTATACTCACTATTGTGTAATCTATATTTATGATTGTGATCTGTTCTTTCTGCCAATGCATGATATGTATTGTCAAGCTGCGCAAAATGTTCTGCCAGTTCATCCTGATCATATACTCCCATGTGCTTACATAACCAACTATAACGACATTCGTCCGGCAGAACATTCCATACTGCTTCTACATATGGCTTTTCATAGCATTCCTCTGTGCGCAAACCATATAAAATTTCAGCCAGTTCGTCATCTATTTCACTTGGTTTAATCTGTTGCAAAACAGTGTTTTCATCTTCCCCAACAAAGATCATCTCATTCAATACGATTTTGACATCTTCCAATCCTAAATTTTCAGCCTGTAAATTCTCCAAGAATTCTTTTTTGTACTCATCAATATAAGCAAGCCATACTTCTTCTGATATTTCCTTCAATTCTTCCAGAATCTCTACACTAAACGGCAAATAACCTCTTTGAATCATCAACCGGAGTCTGTCTTCATTAAATGCTGTACATCCACAATCAAAAGGAGTTAGTCGCGGAATTCGTGTTAGTGTATCAAAAGTCTTGTAAGAAACATCGCACATTAACAACGCCCTTAAAAAATCATGTGGAAGATTATCATTTTCGTTCCGCTCACAAATACTGTCAATATTGCGGTCAACATAATCTCTTAATGTTGCGTCAACCTCTTCATTTAACTCATAATATGCAATACAATTCTGCCAGTTCGCAGTTATACGATCATATTGCAATAAAAACTTCCACAGTTTATTTGCATCTTCACGCTGCGACAGGCAATCTTTCAATGCATCCCAATGCACATTATGTTCCTTTTCAATGATTTTTCCGCACAATGGCAAATCTGTATCCAGTAATTTACCTAACATTCGTTCTACATTTTCTTTATTTTCTTTTGTATTTGTCTCTACACCGAGAGTAATGTTTTCTACATAATCTTTCATGTACTCATTTACATATCCTAACAGATCATTATTTCCCAATTTTTGTAAACAATAATAATTTGCCAGAAATAAAAGAGGCAAATACTTCGGTGCACAAACCATAAATATTTCTTTCATCATGTAACGATTCAATTGAAAATTCCAGTTTGTTATTATAAAATCTACAATCTTTCGATCTGTCTTTTGCAAATGCACCTCGAAAAAATCTATTTCCAGTTCTCCTAAAATTTGAATCCATTTTTCAGTCACAACGTCTGGTAATTTTTCAAAAATATCCGGTTCTTTTTCTATTCTCTGACGAATAATACCAACGTCAGCTTCTGATTCTTTATAATTGTTTGACACAATTCCTTCTATCGTGCCAAAACATAAGATTTCATTCAGATAAATATACTTTTGCTCTTCCGTCAAAATCGAATCTGCTTCTATATCTTTCCAAACCATTGAGCTCAGCATAAGAATTTGTTCAATAAATTTCTTTATCTGCTTTTTCCTTGAAAGATATCCCAGAATAAATTGACGGCTGTTTTCGGAATGATTAACCACCTGCTTAAGTAAAATCTTCAATTTTTTATCATCTGGTATGTATTCCAACATATAGTCCATCAAACTATAATTCAATAACTCAGGTTGTTCAAACTCATAATCAAATAACTTTTCAATTACATTCACCGGATGTACAATCGTAAAATCAAAATTGCACTCACCTTGATTATTACGAACTGTACGAATGAAGTTTAATTCTGATTTACTGATCGTTCCCTCACGGAAATAGTTGATATAATCTGCATAGTTTTCATCAATATATCCTTTTCGCAGTAAAAATACCAACAATTCATTCTCTTGCACAGTCTCCGACATCTGTGCAATCATATCTTTATCTGACAATAATCGGCTAAGCGTAGCTGCATGCAGGTTTCGGATCTTCCTGTCTGTCTTTTCCAGTTCCAGTTTTGCCTCCTCCACAGAAGTAATTTCATACTCTTTATGGAGATCATACCTCGCAAATAAATCCGCTAATCTGGCATTTGAATGTTCCGGTTCTGTAATCCATTCTGTTCTTTTTGTACTGCTATAGTATGATTCTTCGTATTCCACACATACTTCCGCATTTTTCTTTCTAAATTCATCCATGGAAAAATCAGCTTCTAATATTGCTGATTCTTCATACTTTTTTTGTGAGCTGGATCCGACTCGTACAACATACTCCAATAAGCGACCAGCTTTCGGCACCGTTTTTCTAAGCTCTGCCAAAATCAAGATTTTTATCTCCCGAACACTATTTGCAGCATCTTCCTGTAATCTGTAGAGATCCTCCTTTCTTCTCTTCAGTTTCTTCTCCTGTTCTCTGATCAACTGCTCCTTCTGCTCAAACGCCTCTTTTACCACTCCCTTTTCTTCTTCCAATGCAGCAAAATCCTGTGGATACGAATTTTTATAAATCATGAGTGACATCATTTTCTCATCATCTAATTTATCCTGCGTATCTTTCTTTAAAATCCGTTTATATACCCAAAATTCATTGATCGTATTTATCAAAAGACGCATATCTCCAATATATGGATAGACCTGCTTCACATATTCTTTACTAATCTCATGCTGCTCTTCTTCTTTGCGTGGTTCATGCTGATCCCCTATTTTCAGCAGATCATTCATAACCTGATCCGAATTCGTTTCGTTCATATATGGAATTACCGGTACAACAAAATCAAAAAATTTTGTCCGTTCTGTATCTGCATTAAACAAATCATCTCTTACCGCATAGACAAATGTTATTTTTCCACGCTTTTTAAGCACTTCATAGCCATTCAACGTATCATTAAGTTCCCTGAGATTTATAAAAATTTCCGTATTATCAAAACGATCCAGATCTTCAATAAAAACCAGATTGTATTTTGTCTTCTCAAAAAAATATATGATTTCATCGAGATTCTGATCTAATATGGATTCTTCTGCCACCCCCGTTCCCTCTGCTGAAATATCACCTACCGCAATTGATTTGATACGAAACCGTGTGGTAAACATCCACACCAGATAGCTGATTCCACCAAGAATTCCTACCAATGCCACAACTCTGAAAATGATATCCCATCTTCCGATTCCCTGCCAATAATCTGTCAAAAATGAACCAGTAGCTTCCGGAAATGCCACATATGCGCCAGCCAGAATGAATAAACAAACACAGATAGTTGCAATCACGTATTTTCTTCCACTTATATGATGAAGTTTTCTATAGCGGCTCAGTGGAATTTTCGACGCATTCACTTTATAAAATAACTGCTTTAAGATTCCTCTCTGTAATTCTTCCCCCTTGCTGTCCTTACCTGTTTTATTTTCATCAAATGTTGCCAATGAAATCTGGAGTACTCGTCCTGAGGATTTCGGTATAAATCGTTCTAAAAATGGAACTTTTCCTAATCCCTGATAATACCATTTCAAATACCACTTTGAATATCTCTTCGGAACATCATATTCTTTCAAATATGACTGAATCACACTACTTTTACCCGATCCATAAGGTCCAGATAATGCAATATTCTTCACATTTGGATTCTCAATTGCCCATCGTAGAGCCTGTATACTCTCTTCTTCCGGTTTGATCTGATTTGATGGCGTCAGATCCTGATAAACAATGTCTTCCTTTCGCTTCTGCTTTTGTATCTTCCCATTCATATGCCCCTCTCCTCCTACGAGTGTTAATTCCTTTCATTTATCTGAATGAATTTACTTCTCATAATACCCTTCACAACTATACTGCGACCTCTTTAATATCAACCATTTGCAATCTGCACTCCTTCTATTGGTTTCAAAAATTCATCTGCATCAAAATACAATTTTTGCAGAATCGGAACAAGATCTATATATTCTTCCTCCAAATCTTTATTATGCTTATATTTTGCCATAACAACCAGATATCCCTTGTCCCATTCTTTTACTTCCGCATAATATTCCAAAGAATATGGTGCTATAAAACGAATTCTATACTTATTATACTCAAATATTGTATATTTTTTTCATTACTCAGTATCGCTATTCCCATAAGGTTGTCTCCTGCTGATTCTGCACAAAAAGGTTCCATAGTATCTTTTGTAAATAATGATACCATGAAACCTTTTTTCCGTAAAGTTTGCTATTCTACTGTCACACTCTTCGCCAAATTTCTTGGCTTGTCCACATCCAATCCTTTTGCAACCGATACATAATATCCAAGTAATTGCAATGGAATTACTGCTAAACTTCCTGCAAAATGCTCATCCACTTTCGGAACATACACTGCAAAATCCACCTGATCTTCTACTTCATAATGTCCATACGTTGTAAGTCCCATCAGATATGCTCCGCGGCTCTTACACTCCAGCATATTACTAATTGTCTTTTCATACAACTGATTCTGAGTCATAACTCCGATCAGCAATGTTCCCGGCTCAATCAGACTAATTGTTCCATGCTTCAGTTCTCCTGCTGCATACGCCTCCGAATGAATATATGAAATTTCTTTCAGCTTTAAACTTCCTTCCAGAGAAATTGCATAATCAATTCCACGTCCTACAAAAAAGACATCATGCGCATTTGCATACTTTGCTGCAAACCATTGAATTCGTTCCTTATCTTCCAAAATTTTTTGAATCTTATCTGGAATTGTAAGAAGCTCCTCTATATAATATTGATATTGATTTTCTGTAATTTTGTCTCTTACCTTTGCAAATTGAACTGCAAGGCAATACATTGCTGAAAGCTGTGCGCTATATGCTTTCGTTGTTGCTACTGAAATTTCCGGTCCGGCTAATGTGTAAAATACTTTATCTGCTTCTCGCGCTATACTGCTTCCCACAACATTTACAATTGCCATAGTTACAATTTTATTCTCTTTCGCCATTCGCAATGCTGCCAAAGTATCTGCTGTTTCTCCAGACTGGCTAATCACAATTACTAATGAATTTGGATTTAATGGCATCTTACGATATCGAAATTCAGAAGCAAGTTCCACTCGTACCGGTATATCAGCCATATCTTCCAATACATATTGCGCAGCCATCCCTACATGCCATGCTGAACCACACGCCACAATATAAATCTGATCAAGTTTTTTAATTTCTTCTTCCGTAAGTCCTTCCGATGTAAAATCAATACTGCCATTCTTGATAACCGAATTCAAAGTATCCTTCACTGCTTTTGGCTGCTCATGAATCTCTTTCATCATAAAATGTTCAAACCCAGCTTTTTCTGCCGACTGATCATCCCAATTGATTCTGGTAGTCTGTTTTTCTATCTCATCTCCATCAAGATTATAAAAATGCGCTTCTCCTGGCGTTAATCTGGCAAATTCAAGGTTTCCAATATAATATACATCTCTGGTATATTTTAAAATTGCAGGCACATCTGATGCCACGTAAGTCTCCCCATCCGTAATCCCAATAATCATCGGACTATCCTTTCTTGCCACCCAAATCTCACCTGGATAATCCTTGAACATTAGTTCTAACGCATAAGAACCTCTCACACGAACTAAAGTCTTCGCAATTGCATCAATTGGTCCCAACTTATACTTTTTATAATAATAATCGACTAATTTGATCACAATCTCTGTGTCCGTCTGGCTGTAAAATGTATATCCATGCTTTAACAACTTTTCTTTCAATTCTGCATAGTTTTCAATTATTCCATTATGTACACCAACTACTTCTGATTCTACTGCCCCCGAACCAGACTTGCTGCAATTCCCAGATACATGCGGATGTGCATTGATCTGACTTGGCTCTCCATGCGTAGCCCAACGCGTATGACCAATACCGCATGTACCACGAAGTGCATTGCCTGCATCCGTTTTTTCAATCAGATTACTAAGCCGCCCTTTGGACTTCACAACCTGTGCAAGATTTTCTCCATCACGAACAGCAAGTCCAGCCGAGTCATATCCTCTGTATTCTAATTTTGATAAACTATTCAAAAGAATTGGGGCGGCTGGATGGGTTCCGGTAAATCCGACTATTCCACACATGTTTTTTCTTCCTCCATACCCCTTTAAATGATAATTAATATGATTCTTAAATCATATCCCAAGTCAAAATTGTATCTTCTTCCAAGTCTCTAACAACTTTTCTTCCCACTACAATTTCAACAAATTCAGGAGATATCCCTGTTCCTGGACGTTTCGGCATTAAATCTTCCTCTTTAATTATTTCCCCTGCTTTCATATTTCTCGTCAATACTAAAGAACGTCTTGCTTCCCTTCTAGGAGTCATTTCACAATCAAGTACTGTTTTTTTAGAAGAACCAAGTATCTGATCAATCCATCTAAAATTAGCAATTGCCTTTTTAAAATCTTCCGGATCACCTGCATGATAATGGTCATTTCCCGGCAAGGTCTTATCAAGAGTAAAATGTTTCTCAATAACTTCAGCGCCTAATAAGTATGCTGTTGCCAAAGTCATCATTGTTTCATCCGGAGCAACATGATCAGAAAATCCAACTCCTACATCCGGGAAATCTTTCTTCAATGTTTCAATAATTTTTAGATTTGCATTCTTTGGATCTGTAGGGTAGGAAAGCACACAATGAAGAATTGTAATATCATTATTGCCAACCTCCTGCATTGCTCTAATTGCTTCATCTACTTCTGAAAGATACGCAGCTCCTACAGATACAATCATCTTTTTCCCCTTTTTTGCGATATGGCGAATAAACGGCAAATTGGACAGGTCAGATGATGAAATCTTATAAAAATCAACCATATTTTCTAAATAATCTGCTGATGCATAGTCAAACGGAGTTGATGTAAAATCCATTCCTTTTGCATGTGTATAATCGCAAAGTTCTTTGTAGTCTGCTTCATTAAATCCATCATGTTTTTGAAATAATGCATGCTGCGTCTTTGTAGGTTCTTTAGAAAGATCCCAGTATGCCGGCGAATTTTTAGATACAATTGTATCCGCTTTATAAGACTGAAATTTAGCGCAATCACAGCCCGCTTCTGCTGCTCCATCTATATACATTTTTGCAGCTTCTAACGGTGTGATATTTAACACCCTTGCAGTATCATAAAAATTAACGCCCATTTCAGCAATGATGTATGGTTTTGTATTTCTCATATTTCTCCCTCTTTCTTATAATCCTTTTATTAAACTCATAACACGTTTTCTGCCACCACGTAAATCATGACTGAGAAGCATCTCCTGATAATGCTTTCTTCCTTTCTGTGACATATTCAAATACATATCTAACGTTGCTTTGATTACTTCATCTTCTGGATTTAACCCAATATAACTAAATCCATTCTCATTACATACAAATCCGTGCTTTTCTTCCCTATGATTCTGAGCCATCGAAATTGATGGAATACCTAAAATAGCAAGTTCATAGCCTGTTCTTCCTCTTGAAGTAATACCAACATCACAAGAGCTCATAATCTCTGGCATGTTAGACACGTCATAAAGGACTTCAATATTATCAAACTTGTTATACTCCATTAGTGCATCTACGTTATACTTAGCGCGTCCCAAAACTACTACAAACTCATACTCTTTATACTCTTCTTTAGATATAATCTCTAATAATCTGTCCGAATAATTCTGAGGATCCGCACCACCAAAAGAAATAAACACCTTTTTTACTTTCTCCCGAATTACTATTGGATTGTAAAACATAAATGTTTTTCCTGAAATATAATACTTTTCACCCGCCTTAACCTGTGGTAAATCATCCTGATGATACAATGCATTAAATACCAGATCTGCTTTTAAAATGCCCTCGCCATCATCTTCAAAGTTGATTAGCTTCGCATTAGGAAGTACGCTTCTGAGTCCAATCATATAATCGAGACTTGTCGTTAAAATATCATTGATAAAAATAGTATACTGTTCTTCTTTACATCGATTAAATAAATCATGAATTCCATTTACCGGAATCAATGTATGTGTTGTAACACCAAAAACCTCCGGATTTGTCTGGTTAATATCATAATAAATATCTGGCTTACAATAAAATTCATCTGCCATTTCAAGTGCCCGATAAATATGTCCAATCCCTCTTTTATTATTTCCATTTACATAAATTGCAACTTTTTCTCTTTCTAAAGTTGCTGCTACACTTCTTAAATCTTCAAAATTATCAACATCTTGAGATTCATCCTCTGGGATTTCATATACATCAACTTTTTGACCAATTCTCGTTTTTGGTGTTACAACAGCTGCCTTTGAAATAACAAATGCCCCTGTTTCCATATAACAAGCTGGTAAATATTGTCTATTTAGTCTTTCTGTATAATTAGGTACTTTCTTTCCATCTTTTTCACCCCAGGACAAATGCGGCGCATTAATAGCTGAAATCAAAGTATCCAAATCGTTATCAATCGCATACTTAATCGCTGCATCAAGAGTTTCTCCCCTCAGTGTCGGTGATGTAGGCTGCATTGTAATAACATAATCCCACTGTTCGTTTTTCGGAACTGCATCTGCAATAACAGCATCAAGAGTTACTTCATCACCACAAAGTAATTGGTCTCTCCATTTCACTTTTGCCCCCATTTGATTTCCAATAATCCTAACCTGCTCCGAATCTGTTGAAATAATTACATCCGTTATGTATGAAGATGACATTGCATTTTTTATTGAATAATAAATCAATGGATGTCCACCAATAATACGAATATTCTTATTTGGAATACCTTTAGATCCTGCTCTTGCAGGTATGACCGCTAATATCTTCATAAGCCCTCCTAAAAGATTGATTTTCTTTTGTAAATTCTATATAACTCAAAACATCCTAATATAATGCCCAATCCCCAACGCACATACCAATAAGATGCAAATACATAAAACAGGAATGCTCCTATCATCATACAGATCAGCCCTGGAATAAATATTTTTATATTAAGGTGATACGGATGTTCTTTTATATGTATGACTATATAGTAATGCGCAAAAAACAATGCCAAATATGATATTGCTGTAGCTATCGCAGCTCCATACATTCCCCATTTTGGAATCATAATTGCATTAAGAATAATATTTAAAATACCTGCTCCTACAGTACCAATCGCTATGATCTTTGTTTTTTTATGAAAGAATTCAAAATTAACTGGAAACTGATACATAAATGTAAAATACACAGCAAAAGTTAGTATCGGTATTATATTCATTCCACTCCAATAACTTTCGTCTGCCATCAAATAGGATACCTCCCTGGAAAGGAATAAAAAGCCTATACCTAACACAGTAAAAAGTTCAATATAATTCTTACACTTTTTATTTAAAATATTCCATTTGTCTTCATTCAAATCATCATAATAAAATGGACACCATGAATTATTAAGAGCTCCCAAAATAGTAACTAAAACCGATGATATCGTATAAAAAAGACTATAAATTCCAATTTTATCTGCATTCACTCCAAACCATTGCATCATTACACGATCCGATTGTCCTAAAATTTGCTGTGATAAAGAATGAAAAACTATTGGAAAACCTACCGCTATTCCATATTTTAAATATTCCTTTTTTATACCTACAGGTTTCTTCAAAAACAACAGCAGCCATACAATAATTGCTGCAACTAAATATGTTGTTGCAACACCATAAATTCTTCCTAAATATCTGGAATTATCATTCTCTTTATATATCAAAAATATGGATACTACTACACTAACAATAGAAATTGATACCGATAAAATCAAATTGTTATCTGCCTTTTTTTCGTATATGAAAGCCATTTGTGCAAAATTAACTATATAATGTGATAAAGTCGTTACTCCAAGAATTATAATCAGCCAACCAGAAAATCCTGTTATTTTTGTTAAAATCGGTATACAAATACCTATTAAAATTAGTTCTAATAAACATATCAATGTACTTGATAGCAACACACTATTTCTAAAATAAATATATTTGTCTTTAAATGTATATATCCCAGTTCCTATCGAAGAATTAACACTAAATCCCATTAAGCACGTTAATATTAATACCCATGAATTAAAAAGCGAGTACATTCCAAATTGCTCTGTTCCCAATAATCTAGTAAATATAGGAGTTGTTACAAATGCTATTCCTTGTAACATAAATGTACTAATTATGTTTAAAATTGTAATTTTATTTACACTTTTTTTCCCAAACAACTTCATTTCTCACCTACTATTAATATTTGATTATAACCAGTCCAAATCCACCATTTCCATTAAGCAAAATTTTCTTTCTTTTCATAAGTAATAAATATAAATACGAAGCAATTGAAATAATCCCAACAAAATTATTGAATATAAACATAGTAACCAAACTTCTTTCAAGCAAAAAGAATCTTAAAAAAATTAGTGCTTTAACATAATCTCCATTATTTAATGCTCTAATAAAAGCATTAATTGTTGCAGCAACAATCCCTCCCATTATGCACGAAAATAGTATTACTCCCATCGTGCCAAAATAGTAATATATAGTTGCAAAACCTGCTTCCGTGTATCTGGAGCCTGTAGATAGTTTAGAATCCACTTGTTCTTTAGGTGCACATAAATACATTATTTTATAAATCCCATTATTTGATCCTACATTAGCACTAATCGTATCTTTGCCATTAGTTACCGCCTTTATTTCATTACCAAATTCTGTTGGATGAATATTTTTGCAAATCTCATATGTTTTCCACCATAATTGCCCCTGTTGAGCTCCTCTTTGCGCAAAATATGTCAAACTACTATATGAACTAATTGAAGCAGAAAAAACAATAGCCAAAATTACAATTCCACCAAACAATCCAAATGAAATAATAAGAATTTTTTTTAAAAATCTCCGTCCTTTTTCAAGTATTCTTTTATAAAAAATCAAAAGGAAAATACATATCAAAGAGAAAAAAGGACCAAATTTATCTCCCACCCACACAAAATATAAAATATATATAGTAACTCCCAACGTTCCTAGAATTCGTTGGAAATTTTTATTATAAATTATGGCTAATATTGGAAATACCACTAATAATGGTGCATTTGAAACAATCTTTTTTAACATACCGAATTGAGAATATTGTGATGCATAAGCAAAACGATCCACCCCCAAAAGAAAAGCCGGGTGTGTTGCCACACTACTAAATAATACTAAAAATAATATCAATACAATTAAATTAATAGTGTTATAAAACTTTTTATATTTTGCCAATTCGTCTATACGTTCACGAATAATTTCAAATTCATAATTTTTATCTACCAAATTAATAACAACGAGAAATAACCAATATCCAAATACAATCAATGGCAAAGAACCTACAAACGAAGAATAACATCTCAATTCAACAAGATATATTGAAGGAAATAATTCTATTATAGCCGTACCTAAAACTGCCACTCCGGATATAAATAAAAACGCTAAATATTTCAATGCAAATTCTTTATTTTTTAAAATACAATAATATACAAAATGAATTGCAAAAAAGAAGATTGATACATACGAAAAAATTTTATATTTTGCTAGTAATACACAAGTTAAAAAAATCCAACCAAATATTAAATTTGTAGTGAACAGTTCCTTTTTTACCTTCATTTTTTACCCCTTATTGTTCAACTCCATTATGTCATTAATCACTCTGGCTAATTCCTCGACTGACTCTGGCTCTATTATTTTCTTTTTATTTCTATATTTATGTTTAATCATATCTACTACGGGTTTAAATCTATTTTTATACACATTACTTTTCTCTAAGCCATATACCTTATATGTAAAAATAATCCATGGCTCGTTATCATATAAAATTTTAGGCATAATCTGTGCCGATGAGCATAAAGAAAGCAATATGCTATTATCATTTATTTTTTCGCCACAAATAAATTCCCAAAGGCAACCAGATTGATCCTCTGTAAACTTAAGACTCGTTTCATGAGTATCCCTAGGATGTTTTCTGTAAATACCTTGATTTTCAAACTTCTCTAGACTTTCTTCTAATTTTTTTTCGATTTTTTCCAATCCATTACCTACTTCTTTAATAGGTTGCGATAAATAAACTAAATGCCTGTCTGCATATAAATCAATATTACCCATTCCAAAAATCTCATTTAATAGTTGTTTATCTTCTTTATCCATTGTCTTCAATGGTGCTAGTCCTATTTTCTGTTTTGATAATGTACTTTCACAAAATTCAACATTATTCACATACAAACTAATAGGCTTTATCCTATCAGTTCTCCGCCCTAACACTCGCCATATCCATCTGAGTTTGTGATCATGTACAATATCACCAACATAGCTTCCTAATCCATCATCATATGCTATAGTTTTTGCATCTTGGAATATTCTAGTTAAAGCCACTTCAAATTCTGTCCCAGAGGTCACTGTAATCATATCGATTTTCTGTTTTTTTACATCAATATGCTTTTTCGTAATCCACTTCAAAAACAATCGCGGATTAATTGCTTGGACTATATCATTTAACAAATACAATAGTTTATTATCTTTTTTCACTAAATCATACTCATATACCTCGTCAAATAGTGAATACTGTAATATACGTTGCAATATTTTATCAGTTGTTGAAGAATAATTCCTATAAAACAAAATTTTTCTTACATCACTATCTAACGAATGCATTGCTAAATTTACTGCGTTTAAGCTCTGAAATGGAGTTGCTGCACATATTGCAATAATCATAAACTTTTACTTCCTTTTTCCATAAGAGTCTGCTTATATTTAAGCCATACAAATCTATATATTTTATAATTAAACATCAATAAAAGAATCGCTAATCTATCTCTTTTTGGAGTCAAAGGATCTTTCATAATTTCCCAACTATTTTCCTTTATATAAGCTATAATTTCTTTTTTTTCTTTTTCATGCTCAGTAGTATTAAGCATCTGATTTAACGTGCTAAACCTTGCATACACCTGGCGCCTTAAAGTGGCATTTGCAAGCATAGGAAAGTTTTCTTTGACATCTTCCGCCATTTTGTCCGTCATTTCCAATAAATCCAATTTTTTCAAGTTAAAAGTTCCATTTACGATTGAATTATTATGAAAAACATAATTATATTTTGATTCATAGCCAACCGCAATTTTCTCACACTGCATCATGAGCAAATATGTTGTCCCAATATCCTCAAAAAGTTTTCCTTTTGGGTATTTAACATTTTCAAACAATGATCGATGATATAGTTTCCCCCACGCTGATGTATCAATAACATCATGGTATAGCATCCGTTTAATGCATTTTTCTGTTTCTATCAGCTCATCTCCCGATGTTCCATTCTCCTTAACTTTCCCATTGTCATATCTCACTCTGTGCTGTGCTATAGACATTTTAGTTTTGTATTTTTTCAATATTTCATACAAATACTCCACATAATCACAATCTACAAAATCATCTGGATCAACGCAGGTCATAAATTCTCCTTTTGCATGAGCTATGCCATAATTTCTAGCATCAGATAATCCCCCATTTTCCTTATGATAAACAACCACTCTGTCATCTATTTTCAAGTAGTCATCCACCAACTTTGCACATTTACTTGAAGACCCATCGTCCACCATAATAAATTCCAAATTCCTATATGTTTGTGCAAACAAAGACTCCATACATTTCGGTAGATAATTTTCAATATTATATATCGGTAAAATTACCGATATTAAAGGTAGGCTCATCTTCCCTCGCTCCTTTCACAAATACGCACAACTGTTTTCATAAATTATCGACTCAGTTGCACATAATACATAATTTGTGGTGCGGATATCCATTCTATTTTTCGTTTCATATAAGTGATTCTATACTGCATGTAGTATCTTTATTTTTTCACTTAGTATACAGATGTCCACATTGCTGAAAATATGAAATCACTTTATATTATCTTTTTATTTTCCTTTTAACAAAATTAAATCCTTTCACTATCCAATTCTGTTTTTCCATAAAAATATATGGAATGTCTTTATATTCATATCCTTTTGTGTCAATCCACACATCAAGCAGTCTCTCGCTTACAAATCCGAATACGCGAGAATCATTTGCATTATACTCAGAAATATCTAATCTTTTTTCTAACTCAAACAAAACGTCAAATAACCATTCACAATATTCATCAAATTTATTTTTTTTCATGATGAACATATTAAATCTGTGACCAATTGTTTTTTTCATGCTACTGTCATAGGCTTTAACATAAGCAGGATATTTTTCACATAGAATATCACGTGTAGTATCCAAATCTATTGCGTGATGAGCATGAGCATATTGACTATAATTGGTTTCAATATAATAATTTCTTGGATTAGGAAGTATTATATCGTTATCTTTTACAAGTTCCGCTGCCTGCGGAAATGTCAATACTTTTTCTTCTTTACTTCCCTTTACACCTTTAATACAAAAATGTCTTCTATAATGAGCCAAACCAATATATTCAGCATCAATATTTTTCCATGCCCAATACAGACCTGTTAATTCACAATAATTTTTATTTTTTTTGCTTATATTGTCACCTGTATTATCTTTTGTATATCCCAAATCTAAATCTTTTCCTTCTGCTCCCACATAAACAGGAATATACATATTATCTTCCGGCATCCAATAATTTTTATGTGTTGCTACAATTATTTTTATATTCGTCATACTAATTCGTTCCTATTTCAAATACTTCCCATTACAATCTTCAAACCAGTCTTTAAAACTTCCTTCCAGATCCCATTTGAATTCAAATCCGCTATCTCGCAATTTATCGCCATTGATATTCGTTGATACCATCAGCTTCTTAACTCGCGCCGGATGAATGCCTACAACTTTTCCGCCAATAGGTCCTACAATATAAGCGATTCCTACCAGCAATTTTCCTGGTACTGAAGGAATAAAGCTCTTCATACCAGTTGCCTTCTTCATTGCCTCACAAATTTGTTCAATATTATAAGCAGGCTCAAATGTGCAGTTCCACAGACCTTCTTTGCCATTTTCTATAGACCACATAAAGAAACGGACTAATTCTTTTACATAAACGCATGCTTTGATAGTGTCTTTTCTGGTATAGAAGAAATAATGTTTTTTAATGCCAGAATAGAGGCGCGTCATGTTTCCATGTTCCCCTTTTCCATATACAATTCCAGGTCTGACGATCACAAGCTGTACGTTATTTTTTCCAGCCCATCCCATGTGAATTTTTTCTGCAACTAATTTAGAAATGCCATACGGTGTGTTTGGAGTTGGCAAAGTAGTTTCTCTTTTCAATTCCTCTGATGCACCATACGGAGCAATCGAACTGGTAAACAGAAGTTTTTTAATTCCATGTTTTTCACACCAGTCTGTAACATTTTCTGCCCCACGGATATTGGTTTCAAAGTATTCAATATCTTTATGTCCAGGCGTTCTATGAACAGCAGCAAGATTAAATACCACATCTTCACTTGTGGTTTCAATCTCATATGTAATCGGTTTTCTGACATCTACTCTCTCGTAAATAACGCCTTCATTTTTTTCAACAATCCCAGGAACTACACCTTCTTCTCCCGGCATAACGATATCCAAATCATAGATTTTATCTGTTGGATGTGTTTCTTTAAGTAAATGAATCAAATGTGTTCCTATAAATCCCGAACCACCAAAAATAATATAATTCATAATTTGTCCCCTTCATGTATTACTGTTTTATTGTCTTTCTGCAGTTCTGCTTAATAACCATTTTTGTAGTTATAGCGTTTTTTGTTCTGACATAATTTATATGCATAAAGAAATTCCTGACCTTCTCCAGACTTTTCTCTATGCATACAAATTCACTTGTTTATTTCATAACTTCAAACACCCTCTCCTCCCCACCGCATTCTCATGCGCCAGGCAGAATGTCTTCGCCACTTCTCCCCTCCCGGACTTCACCATCCGGCAGATCAGACGTGACAGGCGGTGTTCAACCCAAAAGTCCCGGCACATACACCCGAACCCTTCTTCAGCTCTCGCCTTTTATAAAACAATGGTTATTCACCATCTGTTTCCTCTTTTAACTTTTCTTTGCAGATACATTTTTCTCTTTTCCGGCTTTCTTCCGAAACTGCTCCATACATCGCTTCGCCGCATTTCTAGCAACATTCAGGTACGCATCTCCCTGATGCCCTTCCTCACAGACAAATCGTTTTGACTGCTTATCCTGCTGCACGATCTCACTTCCACAAACCGCACAAATCCGGTGCATTTCTTTTGCATTTACATCCAGCACCAGAATTCCTTCTTTCCACGCCTTATAGGTGAGATACTCCCGGATCCTTGTACTCAGATGCATCGTCCCGAAATTTCCTGCGCCCTTCAGCACATGCCTCCGGTACTCTTCGTCATACTTTGGAAATGCGATCACCGAGACATCCTGCTCTTTACAAAATGTCACAATATTCAGACTGATCTGATGCGCATACTGCTCACCCAGATGCTTCAAATGCATCCAATATTTCTGATTCACCCGTCCACCGGCATTTTCGCCCCGCGACTTCCGAGATTTATCAATCTTCTCCAATACCTTGCCACACCGGTGCGTGTATTCTTTTCCACCTTTGAAATAACGAACTGCCAGCTCTTTTCCCTCGGAGTTCATCACACTCGCCACCGCAAATGCATCTCCATTTGTAAAATGAATTCCACACACATTTCTGCCTTCTACGATTCTTTCTTTCGCAATCGATGCATCCTGGACAATTTCTTTTACCGGAACATGTAGCATCTCATACTTCTGATCCAGGACAACCGAAGGCGACATCAGCTGCGCCCCCTCTGGAAATGCTTTTCCGTAAAGTCTGCACCGCATCCATCTCCATTCGCTTCCATTCCAGATCCGAAGCGTAATTTCACCTGATTCAAAATCCCGATACATTCCTTTGTAGTACGTGACCGCCGAGTGAAAACTCTCTGCTTTACCGGCATAACTATTTTCCTGTCTCGACAAATGGCTTTTCGCCGCCGCAATCCCTGCATTGGCTGCTGCCCTCCGAAAATAAAGCGGCACCTTTTCCCACGGAAGCGGACTTGGCACTTCTTTTCCATCCCGTCCCCTGATACTAAGACGCTCCATTTCCCGCAGGCAAACCTGTGAATTTTCCTCTCTTAGTTTCGAATGCTCCAGAAATAAGTCATAATAAAATTTTTGTATCTGGTTATAGAAATCCTGCGTCTCGCTCAGCCATTCCGGATGTTTACATCTCAGTCGCAGGCATTTGGTTGTGATAATATATCCCTGCTTCTTCCCCATAGAATATCCGTATCCTTTCTGCTGAACCTGATTTTGCAAATGTCGCTTATCTTCCACTTAAGCGACTTTCTTTTTTACCCAGTATTTTTCTATAACATATGTAATGTTATCATTTTTAACATATTTCGTCAAGTTAGGCATAACGGATTTAGGTGCTTTAACTGTAAAACTTTATCAAAATATCGCAACTTATTTTACTATTTCGCATAATATTTCTTTTTAAAGAGTCAAAACAGGAGTAAACTGTTAATGTTTTTTATCAATCATTCCTTTTTTCTATTTATAATGATGGAAAAAGGAGTCTATTTATCATGTCAAGACGAGGAGAAAATATCCACAAAAGAAAAGACGGACGTTGGGAAGCGCGTTACGAAAAGGGCCGAACCGAAAAGGGGACAATTATCTATGGATTTTTGTACGGAAAGAGTTATCGGGAGGCGAAGGCAAAAAAGCTTCAGGCACTGCAGAAGCAGATGCCAATGCAAAGAAGCAAGAATTATTCTGCATTTCAGATACAGGAGTTAAGCAGTCTGTGGTTGGAGTATGTGCACTTTAACCTGAAAGAAAGCACCTATATGTGTTATGCGGCATTGGTGCAAAAGCATATCGTTCCATATTTTAAGAAAAATCCACAACAATTACTTAGCAAAAATGGTTTACAAATTTTCTATAATGACAAAATCGCATCCGGTCTGTCGACGCAGAGTGTAAAAATGATCCTTATGCTGTTGGAACGGATTTTGGCATTTTCAGAAGAGCAAGAATTTTTGCCAACGGTCAAACGGACGAAAGTTCATCCCAAAACCATTCCATTTGAAAAAGATCTGTTAAGACCGGAAGAGCTTTCCCTGCTGAGCAGACATTTGGCGGAGGTAGATACCGCTTTTGCGGCGGGCGTTTTGTTATGCATGTACACAGGGATCCGGATCGGAGAGTTATGTGGAATTAAAGGGGCGGATATTGATCTGAAAAGAGGAATCCTGACCATCCGGCGCACGGTATCGCGAATCACAAATCCCGATATTTCCTCTGGCGGTTCGCAAACTATCATATTTATCAGCACACCGAAATCACTTTCTTCGATCCGAACGATACCGCTTCCGGATCAGATCATTCCTTTTTTACGAAAATGGTCCGTTTCAGACCAGCTTTATTTTCTGACAGGCAATATGAAACCGACTGAGCCACGGAATGTACAGCGGCAATTCAAAAATATTTTAAAAGGATGTAATCTTCCGCAGGTGACTTTTCATTCTCTGCGGCATAGCTTTGCAACGCTCTGCATCGAAAATGGAATTGACAGCAAAGCACTTTCTGAAATTCTTGGACATTCGTCCGTAAAAATTACTTTAGACATTTATGTACACAGCAACATGGCACAGAAAAAAGAATATCTGAACCGACTTTCTATTTGAAAATAAGCAGTCAGATGCGAAGTCAAAAGCAGACTTTGCCGAAGAAGGTGCGTTTCAGATGACTTGCAAAAATCAGGCGTTCCTACGAATTGTGGGAGCGCTTTTTTCGCGTGTTTTCAAGAAAGTCGCTTAAGTGGAAGATAAGCGACATTTGTTTTTATGATTAATCCAAAAAAGTGCCGCTCCATCATCGTTTTGATGACTTCGCGGCACTTTTATATACTCTACTATAAATAATTTCTTCCACTTCTAATTATCTCCCACACCCGGTATCCCACGCTTCCATAGTAATAACTCATCGGAGCATCTCCCGGAAAATACCTTACCATTCGGTAAACATAATATAGAATCAGTCCTACGCACAGAAGAAGCACCCATTTTCCAAGACTCTTCGTTTCTTTTCTCTGTATGTATCTCCGCATGCCAAACCATCCCACCAGAATAATCACACCATAAATAAACGGATGCATTTTCCATGCCCCGGCAAAGTCCCCTCGCAGCACCATAAACATCGCTCTTGTAAGCCCGCATCCCGGACAAGGAAATCCCGTCATGATCACCATTGGACACAGACTGTATAAAAATTTTCTTCCTATAACAAAATAAATTGCAAATACAAGAATCGCAATGCGGATATTCCATAAGTCCTGTAAAAGCATCTTTATTCCTGCTATTAATCTATTTTTCACAGAAGTGTTCCCAGCTTTCTTATTGAGGTGCATCTTTTTTCAAAATATCCTGCACATAATCAACCGGTCTTTTTACTGCTTCCGAAATCATTTCATCTGTGCATTTCATTTCATGTAAACTCCAGATAAATTTAACCGTTGTCTCCTCCTGTCCTATCTCTCGCCCTTCTATTCTACCTTCTTCTCTTCCCTCTTTTCTTCCTTCTACTCTTCCTTCTTCTCTCCCTCTTCTAACTAATATATCACTAAACCCTGTCATCGTCATAGCCACATCCTCCTTAAATTCATCTTCCCATTCAATATGTGAATATGTCTCTATTTCTTCTATATTTCCCACAAATATCTGATTAAGATAATCAAATATCCCTGCATCTTCGCCCCGTATCCGATATTCATCCGTCTCCGAAACCGGTGCGTCACTGACAACCTCATCCGATGTAATCGATGCCAGATCCAGACAATTCAGGATCTCTTCCTGAGAACACCCTTCAAATTCCGGAATCACCATCTCCATAATCGGCACAATGATCTCTTTGCTCTTAAAGAGTTTCTTCACGCCCTTGTCATACTCTGCACCAATATTTACAGATGATACAATGTCGTATTTTGTCTCTATTTTCATTTCTATTTGGGATGATTTTCCACCTAACCGTCAACCAATAAATTTTTTTCCTTCTCCATTTTTTCTATTATAACATACCTCACGATATTCTAAAAATTAAATTTTCCTAACTTTCTCTTTCCATCCTTTCATCCTTCCGCAGTCGAATGAACTCAATAAAAAAAGGATCCGGATGCATTTGCAGAAGCCTAAGAAAAACTTGTTCTTAGCCTCCGAAACAGCATCCGGATCCTTTTTTTCATTATTTATTTACTTAATGATCTTCTTCGGACATTTCTCCGCACATTTTCCACAGTTTGTACATTTTTCCGGATCAATGTGTGCGATGTTATCTACTACATGTACTGCATCAGATTCACATACTTTTTCACACATCTTACATCCGATACATCCTACGGAACATACGCTCATAACGTCTTTTCCTTTATCTTTTGAGCTGCACTGTACGAGATGCTTCTGTTCATAAGGTACAAGCTCGATCAGATGTTTTGGACAGGTGGCGATACATTTACCACAGGCTTTACATGCTTCTTTGTCAACTACTGCAATTCCGTCTACGATATGGATCGCATCGAACGGACATGCCTTTACGCAGCTTCCGAAACCAAGACATCCGAAAGAACATCCTTTTGGTCCGCCATTCTGCATCATAGCTGCCATCTGGCAATCTGTAATTCCTGTATAATCATATGCCTGTTTTGCTTTTTCGCAGGTTCCTGCACATTTTACAAATGCAACTTCGTGTACGCTTTCACCGGCTTCTTCGCCCATGATCGCTGCGATCTTTGCTGCTACCGGAGCACCGCCGACCGGACACTGTCCGACCGGAGCTTCTCCTTTTGCGATAGCTGCTGCAAGACCGGAACATCCGGCATATCCACATCCACCACAGTTGTTACCCGGAAGTTCTGCGAGAATCGCTTCTTCTTTTTCATCTACTTCAACTGCAAATTTCTTGCCTGCAATTCCAAGGAAGACACCGATGAATACGCCGGTACCGCCTACGATAAGTGCAGCAATCAATACTCCTGTTATACTCATAACACGGTCCTCCTTCTGTTAAATGATTCCTGAGAATCCAAAGAACGCGATGGACATCAGTGCTGCAGTAAGCAGTACGATCGGAGTTCCCTGGAAAGACTCACTGATATCGTTGTATTCAATCTTCTCACGGATACCAGCCATGATCACGATCGCGATCGTGAATCCGACTGCTGTGGAGAATCCGTATACAACACCTTCAAGAATGTTATATCCTTTTGTTACACAGTTCAGTGATACACCAAGTACTGCACAGTTTGTTGTGATCAACGGGAGATATACACCAAGTGCATTATAAAGCGGAGGCATAACCTTCTTGAGGAACATTTCTACAAACTGAACGAGTGCTGCGATAACCAGGATAAATACGATGGTCTGCAGATACTCAAATCCTGCCGGATGTAAGATGAACTGGTAGATCGCACCAGTAATAAAGGATGCAATCGTGATAACGAAAACAACTGCGCCGCCCATGCCGGCTGCTGTCTCAATTTTCTTAGAAACACCAAGGAAAGGACAGATACCGAGGAACTGGCTGAGTACGACGTTGTTAACAAGCGCCGAACCAACTGCTATAATAAGTAATTCTTTCATCTCTTATCTCCCTCCTATTCCTTTTCCTGACCTGTCGGGAACACGTGTCCGTCGCATCCGCCGCATGAAGCGCATCCGCCTTCACAGCATCCCTGCGCTTTGACAACTTTCTTTCCTTTTGCTTCCAGTTTCTTCATGATCTTGTTACGTGCCGCAACAAGGAATGCAAGGACAAGGAATGCACCAGGAGCAAGGATGAAAATAGTAACAGGTTCGTAGATATCAGGCATAACCTGAAATCCGAATAATTTTCCGGAACCAATCAGCTCTCTGACGATACCGATGCAGGTAAGACCAAGTGTGAATCCAAGTCCCATACCAATACCATCAAACACAGATGGAAGGACCGGGTTCTTTGATGCATATGCTTCTGCACGTCCGAGGATGATACAGTTAACTACAATCAGAGGAATATATACACCAAGTGATGCATAAAGACTAGGTACAAAACCTTCCAGAAGGAACTGTACCACAGTAACAAGTGTTGCTACGACTACGATAAATGCCGGCATACGAACCGAATCCGGAATGATCTTACGCAGCATGGAAATCAAAAGGTTTGAGAAAATCAATACCACTGTGGTAGAAAGTCCCATACCAATACCGTTGATTGCGGATGTTGTAACCGCCAGTGTCGGACACATACCAAGCATCATAACAAAGGTCGGGTTTTCTTTTACAAGACCGTTATAAAGTCTTTCTGTACATTTATTCATTTCCACTACCTCCTAACGCTGTCTGGTAATATCCAAGTGCTGTGTTGACAGCTCCTGTGACTGCACGGGAAGTGATGGTTGCACCACTCAAAGCATCGATCGGCTGTCCGTCTCCGCCGTCTTTGGATACATAGAATTTTTCAGCCTGCTGTCCTGCAAACTGATTGTAAAAACTTGGTTCTTTCGCACGCATACCAAGACCTGCTGTCTCGCTGATGGAAAGGAAAGAAATGCCATTTACCGTACCGTCACTCATGATACCGACTGTAATCTGGATATCTCCGCCGTAACCATCTTTGTCGGTTACTGTTATAACATAACCAGCTTCGCTTCCATTCATAACAGCAGAATAGACTTCATCTACTGTTGCATTCGTTCCCATCTTTTTGATTGCTTCTTTGGCAGCTTTCTGATCTACGTCCATTGCCTCAAAGGAATCTGCTTCCGGATAAACGGCCTGACAGGCTTCCTGTTTCTGCTTTGCCTGTGTCTGTGCGATTGGACCTTTTGTCACTTCGTAAGCAGCTCCAAGTACCAGACCGGATACAACGGTGATTGCTGCAAGGATCAGTGTATTTTTGATAATCTTATTCATTATTTTTCTCCTCCTTTACCGAAAGGCTTTGGAAGAGTAACTCTCTCGATCAGCGGTACAAGAAGGTTACTGAAGATGATCGCATAAGATACACCTTCTGCTGAACCACCGAACAGACGGAACAGACCAGTCAGACATCCAAGAAGGATACCATATACGATCTGCCCTTTTTTGGTAATCGGGGAAGTTACATAATCGGTTGCCATAAACCATGCTCCAAGCATCAGACCACCACCGCAGAGTTCTGCTGTCATGTACTGAACATTGAAGAATCCAATTCCATCTACAAATCCACCGAAGATTCCGATGAAAAGTGCAAATGTCACAATATATGTACCCGGGATACGAAGATCAATGATTCCTTTGAGGATCAGGATGATCGCTCCGATCACGATTGCGATAACGGATGTCTCACCGATGGTTCCGGCAATATTTCCGATCAGCATGTCCATGCTGTTCACACCGTCAAGTGCTGCATTTCCTGCTTCGATATTAGCACGGATCGTTGCCAGTGGTGTTGCACCGGATACGCCGTCATATACGAAGCTTGTCATTCTTCCTGTGAAGGAAATAAGAAGGAAACATCTTGCTCCAAGTGCAGGGTTCATGAAGTTCTGTCCCAATCCGCCAAAGAGCTGCTTTACAACCAGGATCGCGAATACACTTCCGATGATTCCCATCCAGATCGGAGCTGTCGGCGGAAGGTTGAGTGCAAGCAGAAGTCCTGTAACTGCGGCACTGAAATCCTTGATCGTAATCTTTTTATGCATCAGTTTTTCGTAAATGTACTCCGTAAGAACTGCTGCTGCTGTTGTCACAATAACAAGCAACCATGCATGTGTGTCACGGAAGTTGTAAATTCCAAAGAAAGTTGCCGGTAACAGAGCGATGATAACCCACAGCATGATATTGCCGGTTGTCTCTTTAGAACGGATATGTGGTGAAGATGATACTTTTAACTGTTCACTCACTTTTATTCACCTCTTCCTCTCTATTCTATTTTTTCTTTTTGTTGGCAAGTGCGGTTTTTCTCATCGATCCGATTGCCTGCTTCAGTTGTCTCTTAGCCGGACATACATAACTGCAGGATCCACATTCTACACATTCAAGACCATTGAATTTGAGGAACGCTTCTTCGTCATGGCGTTCTGCAAAATCAGCCAGTCTTGACGGAATAATGCGGCTTGGACAGGCGTCAACGCACCGTCCGCAGTTGATACATGCTGTCGGTTCACAGGCTGATACTTCATCTTTTGACATGCAAAGAATAGATGAAGATGTCTTGGTGATCGGTGTATCTGTCATATACATCGCAAATCCCATCATCGGTCCACCTGAAATAACTTTTTCACAGCCTTCTTTGAGTCCGCCGGCGGCTTCAATCAGTTCGTTCTGGTTGGTTCCGAAGAGTACTTTGTAGTTACCAGGATTTACAACTCCATCCCCTGTTACAGTAACGACACGTTCCATAGAAGGAATGCCTTTTACTACTGCATTGTAAATGCTGATGATGGTCTCTACGTTGTCTACTACACATCCAGCATCTGCCGGAAGCATGGTAGAATTGATCGCACGTCCTGTATTTGCAAAAATCAGCTGACGTTCTGCGCCCTGTGGGTACTTGGTCATCATCTCTCTGACTTCCATACGAGGCTCGTCCTTGGTCAGCTCTTTTAATTTTGCGATACAGTCCGGTTTGTTATCTTCGATTGCAAATAAACCTTTCGCATTGTCAAAAAGCTTCAGGATCACACGCATACCTTCTACCAGAAGTTCCGGATTCTCCAGCATTCTTCTGTAATCGGCAGTAATATACGGCTCACATTCCGCACAGTTTGCAATGATATAATCAATCTTGTCTGGCTCTTTTGGTGAAAGCTTCACTCTGGTAGGGAAACCTGCTCCACCCATACCTACTACGCCAGCCTCTCCAATGATATTCAGAATCTCTTCTTTTGTCAGTTCAGAAAGAGGTTTTGGCTGTGGATATTCTACTTCTTCGTACTGACCGTCATTTGCAATGATGATACTGTTCACTTTAGAACCTGTTGGATTCACACGTGGTTCAATCGCTTTTACAGTACCTGATACGGATGCATAGATCGGTGCAGACACGAAGCCCCCCGCTTCGGCAATTTTCTGCCCTTTAAGCACATGGTCACCTTTTGCTACTACTGGCTTAGCCGGTGCTCCGATATGCTGGGATAACGGGTATACAAGATCACCCTGTGGCAGAAGTTCTACGATTGCCTTGTCTTTCGCAAGACTTTTTCCGTCGTTCGGATGAACTCCGCCTTTAAATGTCAAAAGTCCCATTTTGATATCCTTCCTTCCTATTTTCTCTCTTATAAATATACTAAAATAAATCCTACACTTCCAGTAACTTTCGTCATTTTATTGTATATTTTCCAGTACATCTTGTTGTTTTTTTAACACAATAGTCTCCTTACACAAAAAAGAGAGGCTACTACGACCTCTCTTTGTGAATCTTCTGACTATTCGGTAAAATTTTTCATCTTGCTTATCGAGATCACTTATGGATCCGAAAACTTTTTTCAGCTGTAGTTAGTTATGTCTACCAGTTTCTTCAAACAAAAGATAGAGACTTCAATCAGTCTCTATCTTTGTATATCTTATTTAATTATTCTTCAGTTTCTTCCTGAGCTTCTGCATTTTCAAGTGCTTTCATGCTAAGGCTGATCTTCTTGTCAGCTTCGTTAAGATCTACTATCTTAGCTGTAATCTCCTGACCTACAGAAAGTACGTCTGAAGGTTTTTCAACATGTGCTCTTGAGATCTGTGATACATGAAGGAGTGCATCTACTCCAGGAGCAAGTTCTACGAATGCACCAAAGTCTGTCATTCTTGCAACTTTTCCTGTTACAACTGTACCTACAGCGTACTTCTCAGCTGCGTTAGCCCATGGATTTGTCTCCGGGAATTTTAAGCTGAGTGCAACTTTTGTATCATGGATATCTTTAACAAGGACTTTAAGAGTTTCACCAACTGTGAATACTTTCTTCGGATTGTCAACTCTTCCCCATGACATCTCAGAGATATGAAGAAGTCCGTCTACTCCGCCGAGATCGATAAATGCACCGAAATCTGTTACGTTCTTAACTGTTCCTTCGATCACATCACCGACTTTAAGTTTAGCGAAGAGTTCTTTCTGCTTTTCTGCTCTTTCAGCAACAAGAAGCTGTCTTCTGTCACCGATGATACGGTTTCTTCTTGGATTGAATTCGCTGATAACAAATTCGATTTCCTGATCTTTGTACTTAGAAAGGTCTTTTTCGTAAGTATCTGATACAAGACTTGCCGGGATGAATACTCTTGCTTCATCTACAACAACGCTTAATCCACCGCCAAGAATCTGAGTAACCGGTGCTTTCAGGACTTCTTTGTTCTCGAATGCTTCTTTTAATCTTTCGTTACCTTTTTCTGCAACAAGTCTCTTGTATGTAAGAAGAACCTGTCCTTCTCCATCATTGACTTTCAGTACTTTAACAGTCATCGGATCACCAACAGAAACAACAGTTGTAAGATCTACACTGTTATCATTGGTATATTCACTTCTGGTGATGATACCGTCTGCTTTGTATCCTATATTTAAGATGATTTCATCTGGCTTAACATCAATTACAGTACCATCTACGACCTCTCCATTATGAATTGTTTTAAATGACTCGTCTAACATTTGTTCAAAAGTTAATTCTGACATTATTTTGAACCTCCTCAATTATATTCTTGGGCGTTGATGCCCCAGCTGTAATACCTACCGTTTTTACCGACTTTAATTGATTCATATTCAAATCGTCAAGTGTCTGTATATAGTACGTATTGTTACATGCTTTATCACATATTTCAAATAGCTTTTGCGTGTTGGAACTATGTTTATCTCCAATTACGATCATAGCATCCACTTTTCTTGCAATCTGATCAGCTTCTTCCTGCCTTTCCTTCGTTGCACTGCAAATTGTATTTAAAACACTTATATCATAACTCTTTTTAGAAATAATTTCAACTAAATATTTGAATTTATTGTAATTAAATGTCGTCTGAGATACAACACACACTTTTACATCAGAGGAAACATGAAATTTTTGTGCATCTTCCACTGTTTTAATCACTGTGACGTCATTTTCTGCCCATCCTTTGATTCCCTGCACCTCCGGATGTGACTCATCACCTATGATTACAATATGCTTTCCTTCCATACTCTCTTTTTCAACAATACGGTGAATCTTTTTTACAAACGGACAGGTTGCATCTACACAGCTCAGCCCCCGTTCCTCTAAAATTTTATAAATTTCTTTCGCGACACCATGAGAGCGAATGATCACCACACCACTTTGCAGCTGCATCAGTTCCTCCTGTGTATAAATCACCTCAACACCCTTGCTTCGCATATCTTTGACGACCTCTTCATTGTGGATGATCGGACCATAAGTATATATCTTCACATCGCTTCGTTTTTGAGCCTGTTCATACACCGTCTCCACAGCTCTTTTTACCCCAAAACAAAATCCTGCTGTTTTTGCAAGTCTAACTTCCATCTTTTTTCCTCTTTCTTATCAGGTATAATATGATTGCCGACAGAACCGCTCCGATCAATCCACCGCAGCTGTCTAAGATCACATCTGTAATCTGCCCGCTCCTTCCCGGCACAAATAACTGATGAATCTCATCTGTCACTGCATACAGAGCAGTACTTAGCGCACTCATTCCCACTATCTGTTTTATCTTTCTGCTCTTCTTTTTATAGTTCACAAAAAACAATACACTAAGCGCTGCATATTCACATGCATGGGCACTTTTTCTCACTGCAAAATCGATCTTCTTTGCAAATGCATCTTGTTTCGTGTCGCTCCACTCTTCAAATTCCGGTACCACCACTCTCCCGATCATTTTTCCTACCGAGGTGCTCATCTTTGCAGACTGTACCGCTGGTTTCGCTGAAAAAAAGAAAATCAGTCCCATCCAGAAAATGAGCAGGATAAAAAGCAGCATCCTCTTTCCGTCTTGCCTTGTCATAAACACCTCTATTTGCAAAGATTTTTGATTGCTTCTACCACTTCATCAATACTCATATCGGAACTGTCGATCAACACAGCATCTTCCGCCTGTCTCAATGGAGCAGTTTCGCGGTTCATATCTCTTGTATCTCGTTCTTCGATATCACGAGCAATATCTTCAAGGCTACACTCCTGTCCTTTGTCTGACAGCTCCAGATATCTTCTGTTCGCCCTTGTCTGCACGCTTGCAGTCAAGTATACTTTGACCTCTGCATTCGGCAGCACATTTGTACCGATATCCCTTCCGTCCATGACAACATCTTTTGTTCTTGCCATCTCTCTTTGTAATTCTAAAAGTTGTGCCCGTACTTCCGGAATTGCCGATGTGACGGAAGCCATATTTCCGACAGCTTCTTCCCGCAGAAAACCAGTCACATTCTCACCATTCAAATACACCTGCTGTACGCCGTTCTCATACTGCAGAGTCACTTCCGCATGCTTGCATGCTTCCGCAATCTTTTCTGTGTCATCTGTGCCAAGCCCCTGATTGAGAAAATAGATTGCAAGCGCCCGGTACATTGCCCCGGTATCTACATATACATATCCCAACTCTTTCGCCACTCTTTTTGCTATTGTACTTTTTCCCGCACCAGCTGGTCCGTCAATTGCTATATTATATCCCATTCTTTCTCCTCCTGCTTTAAAAAATGCTGCTTCCCGCTGCATACGCTGTCGACCTGTAAATTAAATCCACCTGTCAGCGCATCCAGATCCAATACTTCCCCCACAAAATAAAGTCCGCTCACCAGTTTTGACTCCATTGTAGAAGGATTGATCTCTTTCACCTTCACTCCGCCCTTTGTGATGATCGCTTCGTTGAAATCTCTCAGCCTTGTGATAGTCCACGTAAAATTTTTCATCAAATGCACAAATTGGTGACGCTCTTCTTTCGAGATCAGATTCACCTTTTTTTCAACATCAATACCGCTTAACTTAAGCATCACCGGGAGCAGTTTTCCCGGAAACAGCTTGGTAACAGCATTTTTAAACTGCTTATTCTTATTCTCTTCAAAGTCTCTGAGCACTCTTTGGTCCAGCTGTTCAAAAGACAATGCCGGCTTCAAATCAATAACCAATTTCAGTTCACTTCTTTTCAACTGTTTTCCGATATAACTGCTCGCGCTGAGCATCAAAGGTCCGCTCACTCCATAATGCGTAAACAGCATCTCACCAAAATCTTCATACAACTTTTTCTTTCCATCATATATCGCTGCAGTCACATTCCGAAGCGACAACCCCTGAAGTTCTTTTACGTAGGTTTCTTTAAGCTCCAACGGGACAAGCGCCGGCATAATATCAGTAACTTGATGTCCTGTTTCTTCTGCAAAACGATATCCGTCTCCCGTCGATCCGGTCGTCTGATAAGAAAATCCACCTGTCGCAACAATACATGCGTCTCCCGTAATCTTTTTCCCATCCTTCGTTTCCAAGTATTCAAATCGGCCCTCGCCGACAACCCTTTTCACTTCTGTATGCAGATGAATCGAAACGCCAAGCTGATGTAATTCTTTTGTCAATGCGCCGATGACATCCGACGAGTGATCTGACACCGGAAACACTCTATTCCCACGCTCAACCTTTGTTCTCACACCGATTCTTTCAAAAAATTCAATCACATTCTGATTGTCATAACCGTAAAAACTACTGTATAAAAATTTAGGGTTTGTCACCACAGAGGCAAACAAAGTATCCATATCACTTGCATTTGTAATATTACAGCGCCCTTTTCCTGTGATAAACAGCTTCTTTCCAAGTTTTTCGTTCTTTTCAAAAATATGAACTTCATTTCCATTATAAGCGGCAAAAATTGCGGCAAACATTCCTGCCGCACCGCCTCCTATCACAAGTACTTTACTCATCTACGTTTCCTCATTTTCTTTAAAATTAAGCGACACCGAATCGTCTACCTGATTCAATTCATCGCTGCTGTATACCTGATATTCATCCCAGATTTGTTCCAGTGTCTCAAGGGTGGCAATGACGTCTTTCTGTTTTTTCATGCATAATGCCACCACAAGTGCGTTCACAACACTTAACGGAGCAACCAGCGAATCTACAATAGATGCCATATCGCTTCTCGCAATCAGATTGCAGGATGAATATAATGTCATTGGAGAATGTACACTGTCTGTCAGTGTGATCACCTTTGCTTTCCGGTTGCTCGCAAATTCCAGCGCCTTCAACGTACGCATTGAATATCGCGGAAAACTGATGCCGATAATCACATCCTCCGCCCCGATCCGTATAAGCTGTTCAAAAATCTCGCTTGAGCTGTTTGTGTGAACCGATGTCACATTATCGAAAATCAAATTCAGATAAAAACTCAGAAAATTAGCCAGCGGTGCACAACTTCGAATTCCCACCACATATATACGTTTTGCATTCAAAATAGTGTCCACGGCAAGCTCAAATGCATTCTGATCCATATTGGCAAGTGTAAGCTTGATTTTTTCAATATCCGACTGAAGAACCGATGCCAGAATTTCCGACTGACTGATCCGACCATACGTCACTTCCATGCGCTGAATCGAATTTAATTTATTCCGCACAAGCTCTTCTAGTGCTTTCTGAAATCCCGGATACCCTTGATACCCCAACTGCGTTGCAAATCTGACAACAGTAGACTCACTGACCCCCACCACTTTCCCAAGTTTTGCTGCGGTAAGAAATACTGCTTTGTCATAATTTTTCAAAATATAATCTGCCAGCAGTTTTTGTCCTTTACTCATCTGTTCATAATTTTTATCTATTTTATTTAACAATTCATTTGCGTTTTTATTATTCACAATTTGCCTCCGGTATCTTACTATCAATATGCGAATTCATTATACACGACTTATATTTTTTATTCAAGACGTAATCAGGGACGAAGCAAAAACTCCGTCCCTGACTTTATTTCTATTTCTGATTCACATTTGCAGTTGCAACAATGTCTACCCCTGTTTCAGCTACATCTTTCACTAATATGTCTCCGATTTTTATCGGTGCTTTCGCCACAACATCTTTCAAGTCCCGCACCACATCAAAAATTTTCCCCTTTGGAATATCGCTTTTTGTTTTTACGGAGACCGACACTTTATCCCCTCCGCTTACCCGCACACTGCTTGTCACAATCCGCATAGGATTCGTTACTTCTTTCTCCGCATACACCTTTCCTCTTGGGCAAGTATTTCCTGTCACATTTTTTACTTCTTTTCCTTCCAATTCCACCGAAATCATACATCCCAAAGGACATCCGATACAAATCAATTCTCTTTTTTCCATCCTTATCACTACTCCTTTTCAACCTTTATGGTTATTTTCTTCAGATCCGGATATTGGCTCAACTGCTCTTTTGTAAGTTTGATCTCTTCCATTTCACCAGGCGCTACAACCGGACGTTTTCTTCTCATAATACGTTCCCCATCAAAATATGTACTGATATAACAATTTTTGAACACGCCTCCGACACGAAAACGAACCGTCAGTTTCTCATCCATATTTTCCGGACGGATATATTTCGGAACTGTATATCGAACACCATCTTCCGGTACAAGATCAATTTTCTTGTCAGCGGCTGCCAGCTCGCCCTTGATGTATTTCACTGCGTTTTTCCCTGCCATAGCAGCCTCTTCTGACACGAAATCGACAAGATCATGTACATGAAGTACATTTCCGCATGCAAAAACACCTTCCATACTTGTCTCAAGGCTCTCGTTTACTACCGGTCCGGAAGTCACTCGTTCCATATCGATATCAAGTCCTCTTGAAAGTTCATTTTCCGGGATAAGTCCAACTGACAGCAACAATGTATCACATGGAATATATTCTTCTGTCCCTTTGATCGGTTTGCCTTTTTCATCTACCTGAGCAAGTGTGACACCTTTGACTCTCTCTTTTCCGTCAATATCAATAACCGTATGGCTTAATTTCAAAGGAATTCCATAATCATCCAGACATTGCACAATATTTCTTTTCAGCCCGCCGGAATATGGCATTAACTCTGCAACCACTTTCACATGAGCCCCTTCCAGCGTCATTCTTCTTGCCATAATAAGTCCAATATCGCCGGAGCCCAATATCACAACTTCTCTTCCCGGCAAATATCCTTCCATATTAACTAGTCTTTGCGCCGTTCCTGCAGAAAAAATTCCAGCCGGACGATACCCCGGAATATTTAGCGCACCTCGAGGACGTTCGCGGCATCCCATTGCCAAAATAATTGCTTTTGCCTGAATCTCAAACAGCCCTTCCTCTCGGTTCATCGCTGTGACAACCTTATCTTTTGAAATATCCATCACCATCGTATTAAGTTCATATGTAATTCCAAGTTCTTCCACTTTTTCTATGAATCTTCCTGCATACTCAGGTCCTGTTAACTCTTCTTTAAATGTATGAAGTCCAAATCCGTTATGAATACACTGATTTAAAATACCACCAAGTTCCTTGTCTCTTTCTAAAATTAAGATGCTGTCAATTCCGTGTTCCTTTGCAGAAGCCGCAGCAGCAAGTCCTGCCGGTCCTCCTCCTACAATCACAATATCATATGATTTCATGTATATGCCTCCTCTTTCTACAGATGATCTTTATTGATTCCTACGATAATTTTTGATTCGCCGCCTGATTTTGTCACTTCCGCCATATCAATTCCAAGTTCGCGCGAAAGAATTTCCATCGTTTTCGGTGAGCAAAAGCCCGACTGGCAACGTCCCATTCCTGCTCTTGTCCGACGTTTCACACCATCTAATGAACGTGCTCCCAAAGGACGCTGAATTGCGTCAATAATTTCTCCTTCTGTCACCGTTTCACATCTGCAGATAATGTTTCCGTATGTTGGATTTTCTTTAATCAATGCCGCCCGTTCTTCCTTCGAAAGTGTCTGCGGATTCAAGACACCTTTTCTCTGTGCCACGAATTTTTCATTTACCGGAAGCTGCAGTGCATCTTTCACCATAGTTGCAACCATCACTCCAATTGCAGGAGCACTTGTAAGTCCCGGTGATTCAATTCCTGCTGCATCAAAGAAGTTTTTCGCATCCCTTACCTCTCCGATTGTAAAGTCTCCTTTACTCTCGCGAGCTCTCAATCCTGCAAAAGAAGTGATCACCTGGCGCATCGGAAGATTTGCAACAGATTCTCCTGCTTTTTCCATCAGGAAATCAATTCCTTCCTGTCTCACATTGTTTGCTTCTTTGTCTTCTACATCCATAGCTGTCGGTCCTACAATCAGATTACCATGTACTGTCGGAGATACCAATACTCCCTTTCCCAATTCATTTGGCAATGGAAAAATTGTCCTGCTTACATGATTTCCCGCCGTCTTATCTAACAGGCAGTAATCCCCTCGTCTTGCCACGATTTTCAGCTTATCTTCGGATACCATATTATGAATTTCATCAGCATAGACACCAGCAGCATTCACAACCGCTTTTGTCTCAAATGTTCCTTTCGACGTCTCCACAAGATAACCGTTCTCCGTCTTACTAATGTTCTCTACACTTGTGTTCAGTTTAAATTCCACGCCATTTTCAACTGCATTTTCCGCAAAGGCGATCGTCATATTAAACGGACATACAATTCCGGATGTCGGTGCATAGAGTGCAGCAACAACCTGATCTGTAAGATTTGGTTCCATTTCATGCGCTTCTTCTTTATTTAGGATACGAAGCCCTTTCACGCCATTTTGAACACCCTTGTCAAGCAGTTCCTGTAACTTTGGTTTATCCTCCTCACGCACGCAGACAACAAACGCTCCTGTTTGTTTAAACGGAAAATCTAATTCTTTTGACAATTGTTCCATCATTAGATTTCCTTCCACATTCAGCTTCGCCTTCAGTGTTCCCGGCTTTGCATCAAATCCGGCATGCGCAATCGCACTGTTCGCCTTCGATGTTCCGTTACATACATCTTCATCCTTTTCAATCACACAGGCATTCACCTGATACTTTGATAATTCTCTTGCAATTGCGCAGCCTACAACACCTGCACCTACAATCATAACATCATACATTTTTCTATCTCCTTTTTAATTATAATTTACTTAAAATAAGACAGAGTCAGGCAAAGACCCGGGCACTACCCGATTCTAAAACGCCTGACTCTTTTCTCCTATCGTTTGCGGTATTCAATTTTTCTTATCTTTACCATGGAATTGCTCCATACAAAAGCACTGCCACAATCGCACCGATAATCGGTCCTACCAATGGAACAATTGCATATCCCCAATTAGAAGATCCTTTTCCTTTAATCGGCAGTATAGCGTGTGCCAAACGAGGTCCGATATCACGTGCCGGATTGATGGCATATCCTGTAAGCCCACCTAGTGACATACCAACTGATACAATAATTCCAAATACTAAGAATTTATCCAATCCACCTGCAATTCCATCCACGTTTGCGATTCCTTTGATAGCAAACACTAATACGAATGTTCCGATTGCTTCGCTCAAAATATTTAGTGGAAGATTCGGAACTGATGGACTTGTAGAAAATGCTCCTAATTTTGCAGCAGGTTCCGGTGTCGCATCGAACTGTTCTTTGAATAAAATATATACCAGACAGGCTCCTACAAACGCACCTGCAAACTGAGCAATAATATATCCTGGTACCAATGCCCAGTCAAAGCTTCCATCAATCGCCAGTGCCAGCGTGAGCGCCGGATTAAAAGATGCACCGGAAGCCGCTCCAAAAATATAAGCTGGTATCATAACTGCAAGACCCCAGGCAAATGTGATCTGAATCGAACCCGCACCTTTCATTCCGGATTTATTCAATGTTACATTGGCTACAACACCATCTCCAAGTAAGATCAGCATCATTGTTCCTAAAAATTCAGCTATATATGGTAACATATAAAGGTCCCCCTTTCACTTTTCACAGTCCTTAATCTTCTTTTGCCCATCCGTAAGCATATTTTACAGCCTTATTCCAGCCTTTGATTCTAGCCATACGGTCTTCTTCCGTAATAGATGGTTTGAACGTCTTATCAATCGCCCAGTTCTTTATTACATCCTCTTTGTTTGCCCAATATCCAACTGCCAAACCTGCAAGATAAGCAGCTCCCATAGCAGTTGTCTCTACACATTGCGGACGATTAACCGGCGCATCAATAATATCAGCCTGTGTCTGCATCAAGAAATCATTTGCGCTTGCTCCTCCATCTACTTTTAACGCTGCAAGTGAAATTCCCGAATCTGCTTTCATCGCATCTAAAACATCATTTACCTGATATGCCAATGATTCCAAAGTAGCACGGATAATATGATACTTATTAACACCACGTGTAATTCCTACAATAGTTCCTCTTGCATATTGATCCCAGTGCGGAGCTCCCAAACCAGTAAATGCCGGTACTACGTAACATCCATTTGTGTCTTTTACTTTTTTCGCCATATATTCAGAGTCCGGTGAAGAATCGATGATTCGCATCTCATCACGAAGCCATTGTACAGCCGCACCTGCCACAAAAATGGAACCTTCCAACGCATAGTTAACTTTTCCGTCTAATCCCCATGCAATTGTTGTTACAAGACCATTCTTTGAAAAAACAGGTTTCTCGCCTGTGTTCATCAATAAGAAACATCCCGTACCATATGTATTTTTTGCTTCTCCCGCAGTAAAACATGTCTGTCCGAACAAAGCAGCCTGCTGGTCGCCCGCAGCACCCGCAATTGGAATTGGTCCTCCTAAAAATGATGGATCTGCTTCTCCATAAATACAACTTGAAGGTTTAGCTTCCGGAAGCATTGATTTTGGAATATCCAATTCTGCTAAAATCTCATCATCCCATTCAAGTGTGTTGATATTAAAGAGCATTGTGCGTGACGCATTTGAATAATCTGTTACGTGCACAGCGCCTTTCGTCAATTTCCAAATCAGCCATGTCTCAACTGTACCGAACAATAACTCTCCTTTTTCCGCCCGTTCTCTTGCTCCCGGTACATTATCTAAGATCCATTTTACCTTTGTCGCTGAAAAATAAGCATCGATGACAAGTCCTGTCTTTTCTCTGAATTTTTCTGTCAGCCCTTTCTCCTTCAAAGAGTCGCAATATTCAGAAGTTCTTCTACACTGCCATACTATTGCGTGATATACCGGTTCCCCTGTGTTCTTATCCCACACAATCGCTGTCTCTCTCTGATTTGTGATACCAATTGCTGCGATCTCCTCTGCGGTTGCCCCGATCATATTCATTGCTTCCACAGCTACGCCAAGCTGGCTTGCCCAAATCTCATCTGCATCATGTTCCACCCATCCAGGTTGTGGAAAATACTGCGTGAATTCCCGTTGTGCCACGCTGCACATCTCGCCTTTTTCATTAAATAAAATACATCTGTTGCTCGTTGTTCCTGCATCTAGTGCCATTACATATTTTGCCATGTGAATACATCCTCCTTTTTCTTTTTAGCATTTTTCACATTACTTATTGTAATCATATTACCACCTTTTTTATTTTTTGTCATTATACATTTTATATATTTTGTATAGTTTTAGATTGTTAAAAATTTATTTTTATGCACATTGCACATTATTCTGATTGTGACAATATTCCTGCATCCCATTTTTCAAAAACAGAAGAATATGTTCGATCTGCTCATGACCAATCTTATCATCATACGTTTCCGCTACTATGATCACATAATTCAAAAGAGATGTCGTCAGAAAAGTGAGCACTTCATTTTCTTCTATTTTATAAACAGAGAGCATTCTTTTCATGCGCTCTTCCACATCAGTTATAACTGCTTTTTCCAACAATTCCCGACCAAATTCCTGAATCACTTTCCTGTAAAAATTTCTGTCTGCATGTGCATTTTCAAAAAGTGTATAGATCCAACAATCCGGCGTTTTTTCTTCCACATCACACTTTTCTAAAAGAGTGTTTTTACAAATCCATTCAATAATTTCACAAATATCATGAAAATGATAATAGAACGACTGTCTTGTCAGTCCACTTTCTTCCACAATATCTTGAATCGTAATTTTATGAAGGCTTTTCTCTTTCATCAGTTTTTTTAATGCCTCTGCCAGTTTCCATTTTGTTTTTAACATACTTACCTCCTTTGATCACAAGAAAAAGAGCAAGACAAACTACAACATTTCTGTTGTTTTTTACCTCGCTCTTCTCTCATGGTCGTTCTTAAGTTAATAAAATCATAGCACACAAAAATTCTCATTTCAATCTTTTTTCCCACAAAACAATTAATTTTGTAGAAAACTCATAATATTTAGCTATCAGTTTTATACACTTTACATAGTTGTCAAACTTTTCACGATTTCATCAATTGTTTTCTGCCCCATCACGACAATTTCATCATTGATAACGGTCATTGGAACACGCTCAATCTTATACTTTTCAATGAGATCCGAATACAATTTTGCATCATACATGTCCGCTGTGACATAAGCACTTTCCATCGCAACCTTTTGGCATGCAGCCACTACATGTGGGCAGTGATGGCAGGATAAGGATACAAAAATTTTCATTGCAACCGGAAAGTCAATCTTCTCAATTTCTTTTTTTGTTTTTCGTTCTAGTTTCTGTCCGGCGCCTCCTGCATTACAAATTGACGCCAAAAAAGAGTTGATCTCTTTTCCTCCCGGCACTCCATGAAAACAAGCTCCAGAATATACTCCCGATTCATCATAAATTCCAACAACCGGCAAATGTTCTCCATGAAGTTCTTGGAAAATAACTTCATTCTCATCCTTTCCCCAAAAATGCACCTGTACTTGTTCATTCACAGAGGCAATTGCTTTTAAAAAGGAACCAAGTTCCAGACTCTTTTCATCTTCGAAGTCTAAAATTGCATGCAAAACGACAGTTCGTCTCATCTTTTGAAACAATGGAGCAATCTGTTGTTTTAATTCTTCTGTTACCAATTTGCTCTGTTTTGAATTTTTTTTCATCTGATCCATATAGACTCCTTTTACAGCATTCCAACCAAATCCAAACTTGGCATTAAAGTTTCTTCTCCCGGTTTCCATTTTGCAGGGCACACCTGTTCTCCGTGCTCTTCTACATATTGAGCTGCCTGAACTTTTCTGAGAAGTTCTTCTGCATTTCTTCCAATTCCAAGATCATGTACTTCATATGCTTTGATTTTTCCATCCGGATTTATAATAAAAGTTCCTCTCAGTGCCTGACCTTTTTCCTTGAGTCTGACGCCAAAAAATTTTGCAAGCTCTCCTGTCGGATCAGCCAACATCGGATATTCAATTTTTTTAATCGTGTCCGATGCGTCTGCCCATGCCTTATGCACAAAATGTGTATCCATGGATACGGAATAAATCTCACAGCCACACTCTTGAAATGCTTCATAAAAATCTTGTAAATCGCCAAGCTCCGTAGGACATACAAATGTAAAATCTGCCGGATAAAAGAAAAATACAGACCAATGTCCAAGTATATCTTCCCTGGTAATTTCTTCAAATGCCCCGTTGTGATAAGCCTGTACTTTGAACGCTTTTACTTCTTCATTAATCAAACTTCGCATCATTTCACACACCTTTCTTTAATACTGTTACATTTATTATAGATATTTCTTATCTACTGTTCAAGCTGTTTTCTCGATCCTTCACTTATTTTGTACAATTTTTGCGTATTGTATAGTTTTTCAATAAAATCTATAAAAAGAAGATTTCTTATGCTTGTCATTTCAGCAAGCTTTGCTATAATGAAATCAGATAAATGTTCGACCATGCGAAAGGAGGAAATATATTATGGCAGACAATTTGAGTATCACAAATTTGAACGGTGTTACAGAAGATGAGGATACAACTTGCGGCATTAACGATATGAACTGCTTGTCAGAAGATGAAGATACGACTTGCAGTATCAATGATATGAACTGTGTCGCCGAGGACGAGGATACAACTTGCGGCATCAACGATATGAACTGCTTAGGTGAATAATCCACGCAAAAAGAGGAACTGCTTTTTATCTGCAGTTCCTCTTTTTCGTCTTTTATCTTAGACCGGATAACTTCCGTTTTCTGTATCAGCAACAGTCTGATCAACACCTGTCTGCTGCGCTTCTCTGTATTTAAAGAAGTCTGTTGCAACCTGTGGGAATAACGCATATGATAATACGTCTTCATCCTGCTGTGACCACTGTGCCATTTCTCCTTTTAATGTATCCAATTCATCCGGAATCAAATCTGCCGGACGGCATGTGATCACTTCTGTATCTCCGATACATTTCTTTTGAACTTCTTTGTTAAACGGTTTTACAGTTGCTCCGTATTTTCCGCTCAAGATATCTTTTGTCTCTTTTGTAGCCATCTTGTAACGTTCACCCATCAATACGTTAAATACAGCCTGTGTACCAACGATCTGTGAAGAAGGTGTTACAAGCGGCGGCTCGCCAAGATCTTTACGAACTCTCGGCACTTCTTCAAGCACATCGTAGAATTTGTCTTCTGCACCTTGTTCTTTTAACTGAGATGTCAGGTTTGACAACATACCACCTGGTACCTGATAAAGCAGTGTCTTGATATTTACACCAAGGTTCTTTGGATTTAACAATCCGGAATCCAAAGCTTCATCACGAATTGGTCTGAAGTAATCTGCAATCTCTGCCAACAGATTCTGATCAAGTCCTGTGTCATACGGTGTTCCCTTGAATGTCTCCACCATAACTTCTGTAGCCGGCTGAGATGTTCCCATTGCAAATGGTGAAATTGCTGTATCAATCACATCTACTCCCGCTTCAACTGCTTTCAAATATGTCATAGAAGCCACACCTGAAGTATAGTGTGTGTGAAGCTGAATTGGAAGATCTGTTGCATCTTTCATCGCTTCAATCAATTCGGTTGCTTTATAAGGAACCAAAAGTCCAGCCATATCTTTGATACAGATTGATGTCGCACCCATGTCTTCAATTTTCTTTGCAATATCCATCCAGTAATCTAATGTATAAGCATCTCCCAATGTGTAAGAAAGTGCTACCTGTGCATCTGCCTTTTCTGCTACTGCAGCTTTTACAGCGGTCTGAAGATTACGGATATCATTTAAGCAGTCAAAAATACGGATGATATCAATTCCGTTTGCTACAGATTTTTTAACGAAGTATTCTACTACGTCATCTGCATATGGACGGTATCCTAAGATATTCTGTCCACGGAATAACATCTGTAATTTCGTATTTTTAAAACCATCTCTTAATTTACGAAGACGATCCCATGGATCCTCTTTTAAGAAACGAAGGGATGCATCGAAAGTAGCGCCTCCCCAGCACTCAACAGCATAGTATCCAACCTTGTCCATCTTATCTACGATTGGAAGCATCTGCTCTGTTGTCATTCTTGTTGCGATCAGAGACTGATGTGCATCACGCAGTACTGTCTCTGTTATTTTTAAAGGTTTTTTAACAACTTCAGCCATTTTTTCCTCCTTATACAGCGAACCTGTTTTTGTTCTGCCGTCTGATTAAATTCCAAAGATTGCCATGAATACACCGGCTGCTACTGCTGTACCGATAACACCGGCAACGTTTGGTCCCATTGCATGCATAAGTAAAAAGTTCGTAGGATCTTCCTCTGCACCAACTTTCTGTGATACACGCGCAGCCATAGGAACTGCGGATACACCGGCAGAACCGATGAGTGGGTTGATCTTGCCTTTTGTAATGAAGCAAAGTAATTTACCGAACAATACTCCGGCTGCTGTACCAAACATAAATGCAATCAGTCCAAGTGCAACGATCTTTAAAGTTGTTGCATTTAAGAAAGCCTCTGCACTTGTGGATGCACCAACAGATGTACCAAGTAAGATAACTACGATATACATCAATGCATTAGATGCTGTCTCAGATAACTGACGAACCACACCACACTCACGGAACAGGTTACCAAGCATTAACATACCAACGAGCGGGGCTGTTGTCGGAAGGATCAGACATACAACAACGGTTACCACGATTGGGAATAAGATTTTCTCAAGTTTGGATACCGGACGTAAGTTCTGCATCTTGATCGCACGTTCTTTTTTCGTTGTAAATAACTTCATAATTGGCGGCTGAATGATCGGCACCAGTGCCATGTAAGAATATGCTGCTACAGCGATCGGTCCCATAAGGCCGGACTGTCCAAGTTTTCCAGCAAGGAAAATGGAAGTAGGACCATCTGCACCACCGATGATAGAAACGGCTGCTGCTGCTTTATCATTGAATCCCATCAGGATTGCAAGGAAATATGCGCCGAAAATACCAAACTGTGCTGCTGCTCCTAAAAGGAAGCTGATCGGGTTTGCGATCAGAGGTCCAAAATCGGTCATCGCACCAACGCCAAGGAAAATAAGGGATGGCAGGATTGACCATTCATCTAAGGTATAAAAATAATGGAATAAACCACCGACACCGTTACTCATCTGCTCCGGAGCTGCAAAGATATCCGGATAAATGTTTACCAGAAGCATACCAAATGCGATCGGAACGAGTAACAACGGTTCAAACCCTTTTGCAATCGCCAGATACAGGAAAATACATGCAACTAAGATCATTACGAAATTTCCCCATGTCAGGTTAAAAAAGGCAGTCTGATGAAGGAGGTTGCCCATTGTCTCAGTAAAATAACTCATTGTTATCCTCCTAAAATTAGTTGTTTAAAGTTGCCAGTAATGCACCTGCTTCTACCATGTCACCAACACTTACGTTGATGCTTGCTACTGTACCATCTTCGGTAGCAACAACCGGTGTCTCCATTTTCATGATTTCAAGAACTAAGATTGTGTCACCTTTCTTTACAGATGCGCCAACAGAAGACTCGATCTTAAATACTTTTCCTGCTGCACCTGCTTCGATCTTTACGTTACCTGCGCCACCTGCCGGTGCTGCTGCCTTCGGAGCTGCTGCCGGAGCCGGAGCTGCTGCACGTCTCGGTGCTGCTGCCGGTGCACTTACAGCACCATTCTCTTCTACAGTAACATCATAAACATTTCCATTTACGGTAATTGTATAGCTTTTCATTGAATCATCCTCCTGTGATCATTACTTTTTTACGACATATATTTATTATAACTTGTCTGCTTCGCCTATCTTCTATGGATAGAACGTACTACGAATCCATCTGCTGATGTTCCTTCTGCCGCTGCGATTGCTGCAGAAATAACTGCAACCAGTTCTAAATCATCAGTAAGCTGGGATGTCTCCTCACGCTGCTCGATCTGTTCTACAACCGGATCTGCCACATCTTTCTTCGCACCAGCATTTGCTTTTTTGTTCTGTAAATACGGAATCACTTTAAAGCAGCTGATGATCAGACTGATCAGGATAAGAACTACAAATACGGTTCCCATTCCCATCAATGTATTCATACCGGCTTTTCCCATTTTCTCGCCAAGTGAATACACAAGATCTGCACTTGCATCTGTAAGTTCCGGTGCTTCTGTCTCGTAATTGTATTCATATACATAAGAAACAACTACATCTCTGTCTGAGAAATGTAAAACCTGGTCTGCAGTCACAGTCTTCTGTGCTTTTGTCACAGTAAGATCTCCAAGTCCCTGATAGGAACCCAGATCTGAAACTGTTTCACCCCAGGATGTCAGTAAGTGGGCAAATGCATCCATTCCGTTTGAGTCATAATATTCTGCACCACTCTGTATATCTTCATCTGAAAACGAAACAAGCGCAGATACTGTCTGCTCCATGTTATCCTGGATATCAGAATAACTCATACCAAAATAATCAACGCTCTTAGGATCCGTTCCACATGCTGTCATTGCCAGAACCATAAAGCAAAGACAAAGCATAAGAGATAATTTTTTCTTCATAACTTCACCTTTCTATTTTGTTCCATGTTTCTTGTCCGGTACACCTGCACATTTTGTGTATAATAATTCAAATGCATCTACAAGGTATTTTCTGGTGTCTGCCGGATCTAAAATAAGATCTACATAACCACGTCTTGCTGCAGTCATAACACTTGACTGTAATGCATCATATTCTTTTGCTTTTGCTGCGAGTTCATCTGCAGATGCATCTGCGTACATGATCTTTGCTGCAAGCTCGCCATCCATCATACCGATCTTTGCATCTTCCCATGCATATGTAAAGTCTGCTCCGATTGCTTTGGAGTTCATTGTCACATAAGCGCTTCCGATTGCATTTCCGGTGATCAGGTTTACTTTCGGGCAGGTTGCATCAGCGAATGCCATTGTCATGCGTGCAAGTGCTTTTGCAAGTCCTTTTTCTGCACAGACAGTAGCTGCATAACCTTTTACGTTTGTTAAAGACAATACCGGGATCTCGAACGCATCACAGAAGTTAACGAACTCTGCTGCCTTGTTGCATCCTCTTGCTGTCAGAGCTCCGGAGAACTCCTCTGCTTTTTTGCCCTCTTCATCGTAAACTTCTGAGCAGTTTGCAACAGCGCCGACTGTCATTCCGTTTAACTGGATAAATCCGGTTACCATATCTTTTGCATAGTTTTTCTTTGTTTCAAAGAATACATGTCCGTCTGAGATCTCACTTAATAAATATCTTGGATCGCCTTTCATGGCTGCCATGTTCTCACATGCACGGTTTAAATCATCCTGACACTCAGATGTGTATACATCTCCTTCATTATTTAAAGGAAGGACGCTTACTAACTCGCGGATCTCTGCAATGATCTCATCCTCTGTTCCAACAGCATCGATACAACCGTTTTTCTCACTCTGGAACTCTGCGGAAGAAGTATCGCATTTTTCAATACGGTTACCCTCGATCGCATTCGGGGAATTGATGAACATTTTTCCTTTGCTCTCCATAAATGCGAAATCAGATAATGCAGGAACTACTGCAAGTCCACCGCCACAGCTTCCGAAAATAGCGGAAATCTGCGGAACAACGCCGGATGCTGCAACCTCCTTTGCGTAGATCTCACCAAATCCGTTTAACGCATCCACAGATTCCTGTAAACGCATTCCGGCGCAATCGATAAATCCGATCACCGGTGCTCCCATTTTCATTGCCATGTCATATACGGCTGCAATCTTCTTTGCATGCATCTCTCCGATAGTACCGTTTAATACAGCTGCATTCTGGCTGTATACAAATACCAGATTGCCATCCACCAGACCATGTCCGGTAATTACACCATCGGACGGTGTATCTGTGTCTGCAAGATTAAAGTCTGTATTTCTTGCGGTTACGAGAGAACCGATTTCCATGAAACTGTTCTCATCGACTAACTTGGTAATACGCTGCATTGCCAAGCTATCATTAC
>OLQX01000273.1_pt1 | contig 65138 bp, 60 predicted proteins | sample 1672581 | NCBI WGS metagenome assembly OLQX01 (sample SAMEA3136701, study PRJEB25190) | human gut metagenome | reverse complement strand
CTTGTAGATACTTGGCTCAGTAGAGCCATTGAGCAAGAAGCCCCCACTTCAAAATCTATGATTTAAGTGGTGGGAGCATGTCACAAATATGACACATAACGGTTAGGGTCAAGAGTTCAAAAATCCTCTTGCAAGCAAGCTTGCATCGGCTTTCTGACTCTGGTATCCTATAATTGGACTATGAATAAAGGGGTGAATGGAGGATGACACTTGCAGATTTTCTTACAATGGCAGCAGTCATTGTTGCAGCGTGTCTTGTATACAATTTTGTTAAGGCATATACTAAGAAAAAGTAAGAGAAAACAAGGCAAATAAGAGGGAAAGAGAAGAGAAAGGAAAGTATCATGAAAAAGAACATGAAAAGAATGATGGGCTGGATTTTTACAGCAATATTGATCTGCTGTATCGGATTTACAACAAAGGGCGTGACTGCAGACGCAGCGATTGTTTCCGGTGGTAAGAAGAATTACAGCTATAGCGAATTGCAGAAAGATTTAAAACAGCTTAAGAAAAAATATAAGAATCGTTGTCAGGTGAATGTAATCGGAAAGAGTGAAGATAAGAGAAATCTTTATGAAGTCGTAATCGGTAATCCTGATGCAAAGAAGCATCTTCTTGTTATGGGTAACCTTCATGCAAGAGAGCATATGACAGTACAGCTTTGTATGAAGCAGATTGAATATTATTTAAGTAATTACAATAAAAAGATAAGTGGTAAGAAGGTTTCAGCTACATTGAATAAAGTGGCAATTCACTATGTACCATCCTGTAATCCGGACGGAACAGCGATTAGCCAGCGTGGATTTAATGCAATCCGTAATAAAAAGCTTCGTTCAGCTCTTAGAAAGATGGGAGGCAGCTCCAGCAGATGGAAAGCGAATGCAAGAGGTGTAGACTTAAACCGTAACTGGAATGTAGCATTTAAAACATCCGGAAGAAAAGGAAGCTCAGGATACTGTGGACCAAAGGCAGAAAGCGAGAGCGAGACAAGAGCATTAGTAAAATGGTCAAATAGAATCCAGAAACAGGGGAAGATTGTCGGTATTGTAAGCTATCACTCCACAGGCTCCATTATTTACGGTAAGTCAACCAGCCGCGCACCAAAGGCAGTAAGAAATGCAACGACAAGAATGTACCAGACTGCAAAAAGCCTTACAGGTTACCAGCTTGTACAGCATGAAAGCTACGCACTTCCACATGGATACTCCAGAACATATTACCTTTATAAGAAAAAGATTCCATTCATTACAGTAGAAGTAGGAAGAGGAGCAGCACCATTAGGCGGAGGCGAATTCGGCTCCATCTGGGCAAAAAATAAAAACGTCGTAATCAGAGAAGCACAGCTGTTTCAGTAAAGCTAACAGCTAAAAAATAGGAGAAAGCGTATAAGAGAGTTCTTATTAAAAGGCAAAAGCCAACAGCCAAAAAACAGGAAAGAGAGCGAATCTTAATATAGAAAAAGCGCGTTAGAGCAAAAAAAGATGGCATCCAAGCCATCTTTTTTTGTGAAACTAAGCTTTTTCTATATTAAGATTTGCTCGCTTTCCGTCTCTTTGTCCCTTAATAACTCTTATACGGTTTCTCCATCAACTTCACTGTTTCATAAAGCAGCATTGTTGCGGCTCCGGTTCCGCCCTTAGAGTAAATCTCTTTGTCTTCGTCTGATTCGGATGTTCCGGCGATATCAAGATGTACCCAAGGTTTCTTTTCTACGAATTCACCTAAGAATCTTGCGGCAGCGGTTGCACCACACTTCTTACCGCAGTTTGCGATATCAGCTACGGTGGATGCGTTTAAGTTATCATATTCTTCATCGCCCATAGGGAGTCTCCAGATATTCTCTCCTGCAAGGATGGATGCCTGAACGATCTTAGCCATGAGTTCATCACTGTTACTGAATGCGCCGGTGTAGCGGTCACCGAGGGCAACAACGCATGCGCCGGTTAAGGTTGCTACATCAATTAATGTTGTAGCGCCACATTCGCGGATCGCATAAGTGATGGCATCGATAAGAGCCATACGGCCTTCTGCATCTGTATTAACAACTTCGATGTACTTACCGTTCATAGACTTAACGATATCACCCGGCTTCATAGACTTGCCGGAAATCATGTTCTCGCAGGCAGGGATGACAGCAGTTACGTTAATGCCGAGCTTCGCTTCTGCGATCGCGCCCATTGCAGCGATTACTGCGGCTGCGCCGCCCATGTCACCATGCATACCTTTCATGGCAGTGCCAGGCTTTAAGTTATATCCGCCGGAGTCAAAGCAGAGTCCTTTACCGATTAAGGCAATCTTTTCATCATCAGTAACACGTCCGTTATATTCCATAACGATGAACTTCGCAGACTGTTTTGAACCGCGGGCAACGGCAAGGTAAGAATTCATACCGAGTGCTTCGCAGTCCTGTTTTTCAAGGATGGTGCACTTGATATTGTTCTTTTCGCAGATTTCTTTTGCTTTAGCGGCAAGAGCAGCCGGTGTCATAACGTTCGCTGGTTCATTCACCAGATCACGAGCGGTTGTGACAGCCTTCGCCATCATTCTTGTGTACTGCTCTTCTTTCTTAAAGGATGCAGAATCAATTCCTGTCAGGATTCCAAGATGAAGTTCAGAGGCTTCTGGCTTGTCAGAAATGTACTTATCGAAGGAATAGTCTGCAAGGAGAAGTCCCTTCATAGCGGAACTTAACCAGTAGGAAACATCCTCACCGATCGCAGTCATAAGAAGGTTCTTACCATGGAAACGCTTCGCTTCCTTCATAGCCTGGCCAAACTGTAACTGAAATCTTCTTGGAGTTGCCTTCTCAGGGATACCGATAAAGATCAGATTATAGTAAGGCTGGCCCTGATAGGAGAAGTCCTTTCCTCGAAGTCCGTATACCTTGCTTCCGCCAACAAGACCGTCAGCCTGAAGACTTTCAAAAATTTCGCTGACCTTTCCAAGTTCGATACTCAGGCGGTTTTTATGATTATACGTAACGAGCAATGTATCAAATTCGTAGTCCTCCAGATCTACGAGACGTTGTATTTGCATAAATGATACGCTCCTTTCTAAAAAATTTTTAAATGATAAATTATAATAGCAGTAAATATTTATCCTGTAGAAAAATCCGGCAAAATCGAAATGTGGTATTCCAAATGCCGCAATGAAAACTACATTCTAAATAAGTACCAGTCGCACTAAAACAGGGGAAAAGTGCATACTAACCCCTTATATAAATAAAGTTATTTATAGTATAGCACAGTCAAATATTTTAAAACAGAAAAAACTTGTACATATTACATAAAATTTTGGTGCTAAGGTACAGTGTTTTTGCGTAAACTACTTATAAGCAGGGTAAAATATTGTCAGAATAGATTTCAGACAGTGCAATACATCACGTTAGTTTGACAAAGTATCCCTTTTTCAGTATAATAATTAACATAGATAACTAACATTGTTAATTAAGAAAGAGATGGTGATAGAATGAATGAATATTCAATGATGACACAGGAACTGCAGGATCTGGCCGCACTTTCTATGGAACATGGGCAGATTCCTTCCGGTCTGTATGACCAGTACCATGTGTTGCGTGGCCTTCGTGATGTGAATGGTAAGGGTGTGCTGGCAGGACTTACGGATATTTCCACCATCACCTCTTCCAAAGAAGTCGATGGAAAGATGGTCCCCTGCGATGGAGAGCTGCGATACCGCGGTTACGATATCCACGATCTTGTAGACGGTTTTGTAGCAGAGCAGAGATTTGGTTATGAAGAAGTCGCGTATCTCCTTATTTTTGGACGTTTGCCAGAAGAGGAAGAACTGAAAGAATTTCAGAAGCTTCTTGGAAGTTATCGTACATTACCAACGAACTTTGTACGTGACGTTATTATGAAGGCACCGGGTAAGGACATGATGAACACTTTACAAAGAGGCGTACTCACTTTATACGGATACGATGACATGGCAGATAATATTTCTATACCGAACGTACTCCGTCAGTGCCTCCAGCTTACAAGTACCGTACCGCTGCTCGCAGTTTATGGCTATCAGGCATATAACCACTATGTAGAAGGTAAGAGCTTTTATATTCATTCACCGAAACCGGAATTATCTACCGCAGAGAATATCTTGCGTATGCTGCGTCCGAATAAGAAGTATACACCATTAGAGGCGAGAGTTTTAGATGTCGCACTCGTACTTCATATGGACCATGGCGGTGGTAATAACTCCACATTTACAAACCACGTAGTAACCTCATCAGGAACCGACACGTACTCAGCGATGGCAGCATCCCTAGGCTCTCTTAAGGGACCGAAACATGGTGGAGCTAACATCAAGGTTGTACATATGTTTGACGAGATGAAGCAGACAGTAAAAGACTGGGAAGACGAAGACGAGATCAAGAACTATCTTCTGAAGCTCCTTAATAAAGAAGCATTTGACCATAGTGGTTTAATCTATGGAATGGGACATGCCGTATATTCTATCTCTGATCCAAGAGCAAGAATCTTTAAGGGATTCCTTGATAAACTTGCAAGAGAGAAAGGATACGATGAAGAATTTGAATTCTACAACAGAGTAGAAAGACTTGCCGTAGAGACCATTCAGGAAAAGCGCCGCATTTACAAAGGCGTAAGCGCCAACATTGACTTTTACAGCGGCTTAATGTATCGTATCTTAGGACTGCCGGATCAGCTGTTTACCCCGATGTTCGCCGTTGCCCGTATGGTCGGCTGGAGCGCACATCGCTTAGAAGAGCTGATGAACTGCGACAAGATCATCCGTCCGGCATACCAGAGCATAGCCATGGATAAAGAATACGTTCCGATGAAGGACAGGATCGTTATAGCAAAGTAAATGGTTGTATTTCAGTATATGAAAAGTATATGAAAAAAATATAAGTATTTTTTGGAGGAAATATGGAAACGAAAGACACAGGCAGTTCTGACTGGCCAGAAGACGAACATCAGACAGAACAGAAGGTGACTTTAGAAGATTATCAACAGTTAATCATTCAGATGAGAAGGGCGAATGTTCAGTTTCAACAGCTGTGTAACATCCCGTCAGGCGAGCTGACGATGTTACTTACTCTGCGGCGGCTTCTGCTAGCCAAAACATTTGTCATTCCATCCGATATCGGAGATGCGCTGAAGCTGTCAAGACCAGCCGTATCCCGAATGCTTCATAACCTGGAACGGAAAGGGTATCTGGAAATGAAAAGCAGTGAAGAAGATCACCGCTACGTAAAAGTACAGTTTACCCAGGCAGGGAAGAAGCTTATTACCGAAGAACTGGAGAAGTGTGGAACGCTCTTAGAGAGGGTCAAAGAGCGTATGGGGGAAAAGGATATGAATCAGTTCCTTTACTACTATAGCGAATTCTGCAGCATTCTGATAGATGAGATATTTTAAGAAACAAACGAAACAAACGAAACAGACGAAAACAGGAAATCCATTGTTAGTCGCTGCTCTGTATCACTGCAGTCAATATGCTCAATCGCATCTTGACTTTGCTCTAAAGCCGCAGAGACTAGCAATGGATTTCCTGTTTTCTGGTTAGTTTCTGCTATTGGTTAAAATTATCAATTCCATATTGTATTCATTCTTCTATCATCCCTTAGTCCTCCTGAAATGCATATACTTCTTCGACTATTTTTTCAAGAGCATTTTTGACTGCATTCTGTTGAAAATTAAAGAGGAGCCGGATTGCTCCGACTCCTCCAAGTATGTGTCCGCAAACACATACCCCAATTGCTATCTATAATATACTATGCATAAGTGAAATATGCAAGCATTATATGGAATTTTTCAAGGTGTTCAGGCGAGAAAACAAATCGGGATGAATGGTAATAGCTGAAACATTCGGGTTTACGGATGATTCGTATTCTCGTGTGATTTTCTCAAATTCTCGAACAAATGACTTAATCTCAGTTTTTGAAACTTTCAGCAATTTTAAGTAATAACAAATGAGAATAATATAGTCACCAATAGTTTTAAAATTTATGTAAGGCATTCCCATTTCTAAAATCAGACACTGTTTCATTGGTCTGGATGGGTCCATTTTTTTGAAACGAGTATCGTATACTACATCATTATGGGCAATAGCATTTCTCAGATCCTTTAAGGCATATACATATTTATAAAGCAATTCCCGGTAGGTATCGCTGGATAGATTTATGCCGATTGAACGGGATACTTTTTCACGCATATCAATAGTCAGACAGGAAAGTAGATAACCAAAATCGCCCATAGTAAGAATTTCGAAAATTGCCCAAATTGGAACCTCATTATAGTTGACATTATTATAAAAATGGGTGATTTTAGGGTTCTCTTTGCGGTATGCAGCGGCTATGGCATTTTGTATGGAACCTTGAAGATTCAGTTTGTTATTTTGGTATTTCTTTTTTATATCTTCGCGAGTTCCAGCTGGAGCATTTTTGTAACTGCTGATTGCTTTATCATACATATTATAGACACTGCTTGAATTTATTTCTGTCATAATTGTGTTTAATGCAATATTTTTAAGAGCAGTTTCGATAAACATCATTTTCCCATATAAAAGAGACTTTAGTTTTGTGTCATATTGTATGGTTGCGTTGATCTCATTGTATGAGGTAAATGGAAGGCGGTTTGAGGATGATACAAAAAAGCGGTATCCCTTATAACCATGAAAATATCCTGTATTGATCAGTTGCTGCTTTTGTGAAGTCCCTGAGATGGAAATTCCGTTATTTCTAAGATGCCGCATTAAGGCATCAGTTGATTTATAGTCTGTTTTTGCCATAATATCTCCTAAGTGTTTGTGATAATAAGTTAAGTACTAAAACTTCCCATACCTAAAATGGGATTCGCATTTTGAAAATTCAACCTCTTTTTTCATACCATTACATCTGGCAAGAAGCTTGCCAACATGATGTTTGGAAAAAATCTCTGGACACAATCATTTAAGGCTTTCTAAAATTCTTCTAGTTTCTTTAAAAGTGCCATTTCACCTGAGACTTTATATTTTGCGCAGAAGCGGCACAGTGCGAACAGGGTGTCTCCTAACTTTTCGGAAAGTTCTTCATCGCTGCTGAACTTCTTTTCAGGGTCTTCGCCGGCGGTGCCGAGCTGCAGATTGATGACGGAAGTGAGAAGATCTTTGAATACATCTTCATCGTTGGTGGAAAGTACACCGGCAGAGGCAGCCTTTTTCGCTACCTTTTCACCGCGGATGAGGGCAGGAAAGTTTTCCGGGATAAGATCGATGTCCTCTTTTAAAGAGGTCTGTTTATGCCCTTCTTCCTGTGCCTTTAACTTCTCCCAGTCAGCTTGCTGTTGTTCTACGCTGTCATAATGGCGGCCGGCAAATACATGTGGATGACGGTGGATCATCTTGCGTGCGATGCCGTCAATCACATCTTCGATGGCAAATTCACCGTTATCTTCGGCAACCTGTGACTGTAAAAGCACCTGGAAAAGAAGGTCGCCAAGTTCTTCTTTTAAGTTGGTGCAGTCTCCGGTTTTAGTCAGGTTAGATACAGCCTGATTCACTTCGTAGGCTTCTTCTAACGTATATAATTTAAGCGATTCGTGTGTCTGTGACTTATCCCATGGGCAGCCATTCTCTCCGCGAAGTGTTGCCACGATTGCCTGTAATTCCTGAAAATTAAACTTTTTATCCATAGTATGCCCCTCCTCCGGGCAAAATAGGCAATTCTTAAATATGCAAAAGAATAGAAAAGCCTATTGTAAAAATATGTTATTTGCTATATTATATCAATAAGTCACGAAAAAATCTACATTAACTATGTAAAAAGAAAGAAGGAAGGATTGATGAACAACTTTGGGCGGACGGTACTGGCATTGGGGCTGGGTACAGTCATGACATTTACGAATCCGGAGTGCTTTTTTCAGGCAGAGTCAGAGCCGACGATGGTTTATGCGGCAGAGAAAGCCGCCGTACAGGGCAGGAGGCTGACGGTGCAGAGTAGATCTAGTATATCTGTAAGAGTATCTGCCGATTGTTTAGGAAAAAGTGAGAGTACGACAGAAGTGACGACAAAGAAGGAAGAAGGTACGAAGGCTTCTTCCGAGAAGAATACCGAAGGCAGCAGCACCGGAAAGGATGAATCGCAGACGAATCATACGACAGAAAGTACGCATACTACGTCGGGAAGCGGTACATCAAGTGGTACGGAAGGAAGTTCAGGATCAGGCAGTCAGACATCCGGAGGAAGTTCTACATCAGGTGGTTCTACATTAGGAAGTTCTGTATCTGGAAGCAGTTCGGCAGGAAGTTCGGCATCTGAGAATGGCACATCGGGCAGCAGCTCTTCAAACGATGCTTCGCATCAGACAGAGCAGACCGGCAGTTCGGCATCTGGGTCAGATGGACAGGCAGATAGTAATAAGAATACGACACAGGATAAGAATTCTGATCATTTAGAGGATGACCGTACGAATGGGAATACAGATAACACCGCACAGAATAACAAGATTTCTACAAGAAAAGATATGGAGATCAGGACAAAGAGTACGGTTAAGAACATCAAGGAGGAGATTGCAGAGGAAGATGCACCGGATGGAAGAGATACGGTCAATACATTTATTCCGAAAGTATATAACGATACCCGTCTTTCGATGAAGAATCATAAAGAGTATATAGCCGGTTATATTTATTTTAATCAGGGAGATGGCGCATGGAATCAGAATGGGTACTGTATTGCAAAGGCAGGCTGTGGACCGACTTCCATGGCAGTTGTCATTACATCGCTTACCGGTAAGTGGGTTACTCCGCTTGATACAGCCATCTGGGGATACCAGCATGGATTTTATTCAAGAGAAGGCTCTGCTCACGAGATGATACCGGCGATGGCGGCGGCATACGGGCTTCGCTGTCAGGGAGTAGGAACAGACTATCAGGCGATTAAGAAGGCGCTTAAGGCAGGTAAGCCGGTCGTATGCCTTATGGGACCGGGGTATTTTACAAGAGGCGGTCACTTTATGGTCCTCGTTGCAATCGATAACAATGACTGTGTTACGGTTGCTGATGTAGGAAGCAGAACACGCTCCGCTTACAAGTATCGGTTGGCAGATATTATTGCACAGTCGAAGGGAGCAAGTGCCGGTGGTCCTTTCTGGGTAATGTCTTACGATAAGGGAAGCAGTGCGGCCCGGAGAGAGAAGGCGATTAAGAATTATACGCAGGAAGATATGAAAGAAGACTTTGCAGATGCTTCGTATATGAAGGTGACAGGAGAACTTCCTGAATTATTAAAGAAAGAGAAGAAGGAAGTATCTGTTAAGAAGGTTGTGTCCATTCTTAAGATGTCCACAGGAGGAAGTCTTCTTAATACACTCGGAGTGAATAATACTGGTTCTTCTTTTTCACCGGTAAGCCGGAGCAGCCAGCTTGTTTCGATCACAGCGAAAGCAAAAGATACAAAAAGTGCAAAAGAAGCAGGTAATGCGGAAGAATTAAAGAAGTCACAGGATCAGGCACTTACGTTAAAGCAGGATATTGCCCGAAGACAGTGGGAGAAGAAGATACCTTTATCGAAGCTGGAATGTTATTTAAAAGGAACAATAAAAAAGAATGCATTTACTAAATAAAGTTAGTCCAGGAGCTTAAAAATCATAAGAGAAAGAAACCGATAAGAGTTATGAGAAAGATTAATTACAGAATTACAGTGAATATTACGCAGAAGACGATGAAGCTCGGATTCCGCGCCAAGATGCCGGAGGAAATGGAGGGAAAGCGCATACGTGTACAGGCAGTATTTACGCAAAGACAGGTAGAACGCCGTTTTCCGATGGAAGTAGTGATTGAAGAGGGCGAAGTGGGCGAGCAGATCCGCGCCGATGCAGAGATTCTTCTGCCATATGTATTTTACAGTCCGCCACGCCATAAGGTGAATGTTGTGTTTGCGCTCTGGTGCGGAGCAGAAGAGATCAGCCTTGATGACCAGCCATTTCCGGTACAGAAGGAGCTTTTTGCAAGGGCAGAGATCGTGCGTAAGAGGAATCTGCTTAAGTTTGCAGGATGTTCTCTCGGTCTGCCATTTTTGCTCGTAAGAGATTATTTTAAAGAAGAAAAGAACTTTATAAAGGCGGCGAAGCGGGCGAATGAGACAGTGTACCGTATCAGTGGATATAATTACAGTGCACGTCAGCAGAATACCGACTATTTTGCTGCCAGATACCGTAAATACGTGGCAAAGAATAAGGTGAAGCCGAACCAGATTCTTTTTCTGTCGGAAAGAGAGCCGGAAGAGGGCGGGAATCTTATGCTTGTAAAGAAGTGGTTTGAGGAGAACGAGCCGGAAGTAGAGATCACTACATTTATTAATACAAAGACGGTAGACCAGTTAAAGAAGAGAGAACTGCGGGAGTGTGCCTTAAAGTGCGCGACATCGGCAGTCATTATTCTAGAAGACTTTTATCCACAGCTTCACAGCATTCATAAGCGGAACGAGACAAAGATTATCCAGTTATGGCATGCCTGCGGTGCCTTTAAGACGTTCGGGCTTACCCGCATGGGGAAAAAGGGCGGTGCGCCACAGACTTCTATGAATCACAGGAATTATGATCTCGTACCGGTAAGCAGCGATACCATAAGAGACATTTATGCGGAGGCATTTGGCATCTCACCAAGTAAGGTACAGGCGCTCGGCGTGCCTCGTACAGACCGGCTTTTTGACTGGGAATACGAAGAAGAAAAGCGCAGGGAACTTTATGAGAAGTACCCAGCATTTAAGGACAATCGTGTCATTTTGTTTGCGCCGACATTCCGAGGAGATGGGAATAAAGATGCACACTATCCACCGGAGGCATTTGACGTTAATCGCTTCATGGAACGACAGCCGGAAGATATGGTGCTTATCCTCAAGAATCATCCGTTTGTCAAGCAGAGCTTTTTTGTAGAAGAGCAGTGGAAGGACAGAGTATTTGACCTTAGTACAAAGGAGCATATTAATGACCTTATGCTCATAAGCAACCTTCTCATCACAGACTACAGCTCAAGTGTATTTGAAGCGGCAATCTTAGAACTTCCGATGCTGTTTTATGCATTTGATGAGAAGGAATATATGGATAGCAGAGACTTTTACTTTGATTATGACCAGTTCACTCCGGGACCGGTTGTTGCAGAATTCGAAGCTTTATGTGAAAAGGCAGCCTCCATGCTTGAGAATATTGTGTCAGAAGTAGAACAGTCAGATCTCGATAATTTCCGCAAAGTTTTCCTAAATATGGTTGATGGACACAGTACAGAACGCATTTGCAGAAAAATAAAAACCAACTATATAAATATTTAGTTAAATTTGCAAAGAAAGTTTGACAAATGGAAGGAAATAATATAAAATATTGGAAGCAAGATGATTTCGTAATGGGAATTTACTATCATTTGCATAAGATTGACAACACTGGGAATGACATTATAAAGTCTGTAACGTGATATTCAAGAATGCCCCGGCATTCTTGCTGCGAGATGCGCGTCATGCAATGCATGACATACTTCTTCTGCGCATCTCTGCAATCCTGCCGGAGGCTATATCAGATGGGGATTGACTCCCCCACTGATACTGATTTGCTGCTCGCCATCTACAGAGGTGGGAGTCATCTCACATCTAATATAATAAGATATTTAACGAATGACAAGGGGATTTTAATATGAAAGGAATAGTATTAGCTGCCGGCAAAGGTACCAGACTGTACCCTATGACGAAGCCGGTTTGTAAACCATTATTACCAGTATATGACAAGCCATTAATTTATTATCCGATCGCTACTTTACTTCAGGCAGGGATCAAGGACATTCTCGTAATCATTCCACCGGGAGAGGAGAAGGAATTTACGAATCTTCTTGGGGACGGAAGTGAGTTTGGAATTCATATCGAGTTTGCGGTACAGAAGGTTGCACGAGGAATTGCAGATGCTCTGATCATCGGGGAAGACTTTATTGGAGATGACTCCGTATGTCTTGTATTAGGAGATAACATTTTCCACTGCCATAATCTTGATGAGATTATGAAGGAAGCCATCAAGGATGACCATGGTGCGAAGGTATTCGGTTATTATGTAGACGATCCAAGACCATTCGGTGTAGTAGAGTTTGATGAGAACGGACAGGCCGTATCCATCGAAGAGAAGCCGAAGAATCCGAAGTCGAACTACATCGTACCGGGATTATATTTCTATGATAATCAGGTAATCGACATCGCTAAGAATCTTGAGCCATCTGCAAGAGGTGAGTACGAGATCACAGATGTTAACTTAGAATACTTAAGAAGAGGCCAGTTAAAGGTTATCCCATTCGACAGAGGACTCACATGGATGGATGCCGGAACCGCAGACAGCATGTTAGAAGCGGCTGAGATTGTTAAGGCACTCCAGAAGTCCGGATGCTATGTAGGCTGCTTAGAAGAACTTGCATGGAAAGAAGGATTTATATCTTTAGACAAGATTCACGAGATTGGAGAAAGTTTAAAGATGACCAATTATGGACAGTATTTACTTAAGTTAAAGTAAAGTTAAAGTAAGAACTTGTTAAAGAACGATTTTCAATTGCTGTAAGTGGGGGTATTTTGTTAACTGTAAAGTAAAAAGTTGCCATCGCATTTGCGAGATAGTCTCACTCTTAGAGACAGATAACAACTTTTTACAAGGGAAAGTACAAGAATTTCCATTATTATACTAGAATGAGAATATAACGGCGAAATGTAATAAGAACTTCAAAATAACAGTTTGCACACCGCCTAACATTTTAAAAAAAACTTTCCATTTTTTAGTTGACAAATGAATCGCCCTATGATATACTACAGTCATCACAAAAACATTGCACAGGCAGCAGGTCATTAAAAAGTAAAATAAGAAGTAGACGCTGCGCCAGAGAGGAGAGTACGTTATGCAGAGTACTGGAATAGTAAGAAAGCTTGATTCATTAGGAAGAATTACATTACCAATGGAACTTCGTAAAAGTTTCGACATCGGTGAGAGAGAACCTTTAGAAATCTTCACAGAAGAAGATAAGATCATCATTAAGAAGTATAACCCTAGTGATATCTTTACAGGACAGTGTGAAGACCTCATTGAATATAGAGGTAAGAAGGTATCAAGAGATTCTATCCGCGAGCTTGCCAGAATCGCCGGATATAAGCTGACAGAAGAGTAATCTTCACGAGGACAGCTTACATCTACTGTAAGTTTTTTGTGTATACGAAAGATAAAGTGCCATAAGCTAATCTACAGAACCAGTATAGTAGGGCATGGAATCAAAAGAAGCCCCCTTCTTTGTGAAAGCAGAGAAGGGGGCTTCTTTCAGTAATTTTGACCAATTAAAATCCATGTTAACACTTTTGTTATACATTCTTATCCTGCCTGTAACCAAAGATAATACTTCTGTTATGGCAGTTTTCCTGTAAAAATATTAAAATAAAAGCATAGGAAATGCAAAGACATTCCTTACTATATCAGGAAGACGAGGAGGGATTCCCTATGAAGAAGAGATTAAGTACAATTTTAGCAGTAATGTTTATGGCAGTAATACTCATTCCATTTACACCGGTGCAGGCAGCATCTACAGACGTAACCGGTAAGATGGCAGGGAATCGTGAGATTAAGAACATTAGCAAGATGATGACCGCATATACGACAGCGATGAACTTAAGCGAACAGTCCACCACCAGACCGGTAAAGATGAAACTTAACGATAATGCCAAGTTATCCATCGCCGTATTTGTAAGATATAATTACAAAGGAGACTACAGCTACACAGCAAAGGAACTTCGTTCCGAGACAAAGAAGCTTTTTGGTAAGAGCGCTTCTGTTAATAACATCAGGAACAAGAAGAATAAGAATCATGCGATGTTAGTATGCAGCTCCAACAGCAAGTACTATAAAGATCCATATATGTACTGTGGCGGAGACTTCGGAGACGTGATTCCAGATTACAAGATCACAAAGGTAACTCGTACCGGTAAGAATATCTACACCGTAACAACACAGAACCGTTTAGGATGCTACGGAGAGAAGGGCAGAACGAACATCGGTACAACAACACTGAAGCTGAAGAAGACAGCAGCAGGATATGTTGTAAAAGGAGTTCGCTATCAGTATAACGGGAAGTAATAAACCCTATTAAGTAAAATAAGAAAAAAACCTTATAAAATAAATGAGACATATCAAAACAGTTTAGCAGCTGTCAGATATGTCTTTTTTTATAGAATCTTTTTCGTCTTATAATTTTTACAAAATATACATTATATATATATAAACAGTAAAAAATGACAAGGAAATCACACAGATAAAGTAAAGTTTTAGTGGAAAATTGAAAATATAGTCCGACATGACCAAAAATAGCCAGATTAAAAGGTCGAAATTAGTCATATTTAAGAATACTACAAATAAGAAATATATGTTATACTTTATTCACTATGAAAAGGTGTGTGGTTTTATTAAAAAGATCAGTACATCAGAATATTTTAATTTACATCTATAGTTCAACTCTGAATCATTTGTGTACTGTCTGTTAAGACACACCAAAAAAGTATGAAAACAGGATTATCACATAAGAAGAAGTATGGATTTTGCGGGGATAGAAGTTCATTTATAGGATAATCAGCACAAGAAAAATAAGATTGGGGAAAGTATATGTATAAGAAGAGTGTACAGGGCTGGTTGAAGCACCTGGATTTCATGATCCTGGACGTAGTTTGTCTGTGGATTTCTTTTACGCTTGCATTCGGTATGCGGCATGGGTCGCTGAATGTATTTGCGAATTCTTTATACCGTGATATGATGTGGAGCCTTGCTCTCATGGATATCGTGGTAATCTTTTTCTTCGATTCGTTGAAGAATGTATTAAAACGTGGTTTTTATCGCGAATTTACTGTGACGGTCAAGCAGACCTGTCTCATCACTTTATGTTCCGTATTTTATTTATTTACATTTAAAGAGGCCGATAATTATTCGAGACTGGTGCTTACATACACAGCAGCATTATATTTACTGCTAAGCTATATTACCCGCAATATATGGAAGTATTTACTGCGTAAGTATCTGGGAGAAAACGGAAGACGCTCCCTTCTTATTGTAACAGTATCTGAGATTGTTGATACAGTCATTGACAATATTAAGAATAAAAATTATTCAGATTATATTGTGACCGGTGTATGTATCCTTGATGATAAGGCAAAGGGACGAACGATTGACGGTGTTCCGGTTGTCGCAGACAAGGAAGATCTCGTTGAATATGTCTGTCGTGAATGGGTAGATGAAGTCTTTCTTAATATTCCGGAAAGCGAATCTTATCCATCAGACCTTCTGGATAAGTTCATTGAGATGGGTGTTGTCGTACATATGAAGCTTGCCAAGTCGCAGAACCTGCTCGGCAAGAAGCAGTTCGTCGAACGACTTGGAACTTACACCGTCCTCACAACAAGTATTAACAGCGTAAGCCGCCGCCAGATCGTCTTAAAGCGTATGCTCGACATCTTAGGAGGACTTGCAGGCTGCATTATCACTGGAATCCTCTGCATCTTCGTAGGACCTGCCATCTACATCCAGTCACCGGGACCGATCTTCTTCAAGCAGACCCGTGTCGGAAAGAACGGAAAGCTGTTCCAGATGTATAAGTTCCGAAGTATGTACATGGATGCCGAAGAACGCAAAGCCGAACTTATGAAGGAAAACCGTGTACAGGATGGCATGATGTTCAAGCTCGATTTTGACCCGCGAATCATCGGCAGTAAGAAGCTTCCGGACGGCACAATCAAAAAGGGTGTCGGAAACTTCATCCGTGACTGGAGTCTGGATGAATTCCCGCAGTTTCTTAATGTGTTGAAGGGAGTCGGCGGTATAATAGAGCCAACCGAGAAAAAGCTTGATTTTACAGGGTTTTCGCTGGCTTAGCTAGGTTCCTTAGTATGATTCTTATGATTTGTCATTAAAGGAAACCAATCGTATTTCCAGCGGGAATATATATAATAAAGTGGTTTCCTGGATGCTTATTTGACCCAATCATAAATAAGTAAATGAGAATCATAAATAATAGGAGGTAATGGCTGAGCCTGCGGATGTCCCTCAAAAGACGTTCACAGGTTATCTGTCGTTGGAGAAAAATATAAGAAATAAATGAGAAAAAAGAGATAAGAAAGTAGCCCTCGATTTTGTCGGGGGGGGGTACAGTAAGGGAGATATGAAATGCTAGGAATATCAAAACGAAAGTGTACGATGGATACCCCAGTACATATTAATGGGAATGAAAAGAAAAAGAAAACTGAATATCGAAACTCTTATATCGCATATCTAAATATTCAAAATGTGATTCCCATGAGCTGCTTACTTGTGTTTGAGGTATGGCTATGGACGGGATTACATATCTCAACAAATCTTAACATATTCTGGATTAATGCTTTTCTTTGTGTAGCAATAATCCTATCTAGTTTTAAATCACTCAAATTTGAAGGCAATTTCTACAATTGTGGGGACGATTGTAGATTAACAGATAGATTACAAAAAAATGGAAGGGGAAAGAAAAAAATCTATGTATAGAAAAGATTCTGAAGGATGGTTAAAACATGCAGACTTTATAGTCTTAGATATGATCTGTTTGCAATTAGCGTATGTTCTGGCATATGCAATTAGCGGGTATGGTTTTAATCCATATGAAACCATTATTTATCGCAATATGGCAGTTTTCCTTGAACTGGCAGATCTGGTTATGATTTTTGCGTATGGCACCATGAAAAGTGTATTAAAAAGAGGATACTATCGTGATTTTGTAGTTACGTTAAATCATGCGATTATGGTAGGTGCATTGGCAGTTTTATATTTATTCCTGCTTCAGCAGGGACAGGACTTTTCAAGATTAACATTGATGCTGACCATAATAATTTATTTAGTAATGACGTATATTGTCAGAGAACTTTGGAAAAAACTTCTGCGAAAACAGATGAAGGATGGCGGAGAACGTAAACTACTGATTGTAACATCAGAAGATGTGGCTGAACAAGTAGTGTTAAGTATGCAGGAAAACAATTATGCCAGATTCTCATTGGCTGGTGTAGCTGTAGTTGATGCGGACTGGACTGGAAGAGAAATTCATGGAGTTCCGGTAGTTGCCAACGAAGAGACTGCAGCAATGTATGTATGTCAGGAATGGATTGACGAAGTTCTGGTTGTTGTTTCAGAAGTTCTTCCGTATCCGGCAGAGTTAATTGAGCAGTTATCAGAGACAGGAGTAACCATTCATCTTAATCTTGCAAAGATTACAAGTGTGCCAGGGAAAAAACAGTTTGTGGAAAAGGTTGGTGATTACACAGTCCTTACGACAAGTATCAATTATGCATCAACCAGACAGTTAATGTTAAAACGCTTAATGGATATTGCGGGTGGATTAGTTGGATGTATTTTTACCGGAATCATTTGTATTTTTGTCGGACCGGCAATTTATATTGCATCACCGGGACCAATCTTCTTTGCTCAGGAACGAGTAGGAAAGAATGGAAAGAAATTTAAAATGTACAAGTTCCGCAGTATGTATATGGATGCAGAAGAACGTAAAGCAGAGCTTATGAAAGATAACAAACTTGGAGATGGAAAGATGTTTAAACTGGACTTTGATCCTCGTGTTATCGGAAATAAGATACTTCCAGATGGGACACATAAGACAGGAATCGGTGATTTTATCAGACGAACAAGTTTAGATGAATTTCCGCAATTCTTTAACGTATTACGTGGCGATATGTCGATTATAGGTACTCGCCCGCCCTTGATTTCGGAAACAAATCTGTATGAGCTTCACCATCGTGCGAGGCTGGCAATTAAGCCAGGAATCACTGGCATGTGGCAGGTAAGCGGACGAAGTGATATTACCGATTTTGAAGAAGTAGTTCGTCTTGATAAAGAGTATATCACAAATTGGAACATTGGGCTAGACATAAAAATATTATTGAAGACGATATTAGTTGTATTTAGAAAAGATGGTTCTATGTAAATCTAATAAGCAGCTTGTTTTTGTAGAGAGAATAAGCTGCGAAAGGATAGCTGTAGATAAGTTATAAATATAAAAGGAGCTAGTAATATGCAGAATTTAGATTTGAAAAATAAAACAGTTTTTATTACCGGTGTGGCTGGATTTATCGGTTCAAATTTAGCTGAGAGACTATTAAAAGAAATAGAAGGAATAAAAATAGTTGGACTTGATAACATGAATGACTACTATGATGTTCGCTTAAAAGAATATAGATTAGAAAAACTTTCTTCTAGTAAAATGTTTTCTTTTATAAAGGGAAATTTGGCAGACAAAGAAGTAGTTAATTCGATTTTTGAAAAGTATAAACCACAAGTGGTTGTAAACTTAGGAGCACAGGCAGGTGTAAGATATTCTATTACAAATCCAGACGCATATATAGAAGGTAATTTGATTGGGTTTTACAACATATTAGAGGGATGTAGACATTATCCAGTAGAACATTTGGTATATGCATCAAGTTCTTCTGTATATGGAAGTAACAAGAAAGTTCCATACAGTACAGAAGATAAAGTAGACAATCCTGTATCGTTATATGCTGCAACGAAAAAAAGTAATGAATTAATGGCTCACGCATATTCAAAGCTTTATAATATTCCATCAACTGGTTTGCGTTTCTTTACTGTTTATGGACCAGCAGGAAGACCGGATATGGCATATTTTGGATTTACAAACAAATTATTAAATGGTGAAACTATTAAGATTTTTAATTATGGAAACTGCAAAAGAGATTTTACTTACGTTGATGACATTGTAGAGGGTGTTGTACGAGTAATGCAAGGTGCACCAGAGAAGAAGAATGGGGAGGATGGCTTACCAATTCCTCCATATGCTGTTTATAACATTGGAAATAATCATCCGGAAAATTTATTAGACTTTGTAGAAATTCTTCAGGAAGAGCTTATAAGAGCAAAAGTCTTACCAGAAGATTACGATTTTGAATCACATAAAGAACTTGTCCCTATGCAACCAGGAGATGTTCCTGTGACATATGCCGATACAGAAGCATTAGAAAGGGATTATGGTTTTAAACCATCAACAACTTTACGTGAGGGATTACGAAAATTTGCTGAGTGGTATAAAGAATTTTATATGTAAATCAAGGTGTAGTTATTTAATAAAGAAGGGAAGAAAAATGAGAGATTTTAATTCATTAAAAATTGCGGTGGCAGGAACAGGATATGTAGGTTTATCCATTGCGACTTTGCTTTCTCAGCATCACGAGGTTCATGCTGTAGATATTGTTCCAGAAAAAGTTGATTTAATTAATAATAAAAAATCACCAATACAAGATGATTACATTGAAAAATATTTAGCTGAGAAGAATCTAAATTTAACAGCAACACTGGATGCCAAAGAAGCTTACAGTGATGCAGATTTTGTTGTAATTGCAGCACCAACAAATTATGACAGCAAAAAGAATTTTTTTGATACTTCCGCAGTAGAGGCAGTTATCAAATTAGTTATCGAATATAATCCAGAAGCAATTATGGTTATTAAATCCACAATTCCAGTTGGATATACAACAAGTGTTAGAGAAAAGTTTCACTGCGATAATATTATCTTTAGCCCTGAGTTTTTAAGAGAAAGTAAGGCATTATACGATAATCTATATCCAAGTCGTATTATCGTTGGAACAGATATTAACAATGCACGTTTAGTAAAGGCTGCACATACATTTGCAGAACTTCTTCAAGAAGGTGCAATTAAAGAAGATATAGATACATTGTTCATGGGATTCACAGAAGCAGAAGCAGTTAAATTATTTGCAAATACATACCTCGCACTTCGTGTTTCTTATTTCAATGAATTAGATACTTACGCAGAAATGAAAGGGTTAAATACTCAACAGATTATCAACGGTGTATGTCTTGATCCACGTATTGGAACACATTATAACAATCCATCCTTTGGCTATGGCGGATACTGTTTGCCAAAGGATACGAAGCAGTTACTTGCTAACTATGCAGATGTTCCAGAAAATCTTATTGAAGCAATTGTTGAGTCAAATAGAACAAGGAAAGATTTTATCGCAGATCGTGTGTTAGAAATCGCTGGAGCATATGAAGCAAATGACGATTGGGATGAAAGTAAGGAAAAAGATGTTGTAGTTGGCGTATATCGACTTACCATGAAGAGTAATAGTGATAACTTCCGTCAGAGTTCTATTCAGGGTGTTATGAAAAGAATTAAAGCCAAAGGAGCAACTGTTATTGTCTATGAACCAACATTAAAAGATGGTGAAAAGTTCTTTGGAAGTAAAGTTGTTAATGATTTAGAAGAGTTTAAAAAACAAAGTCAGGCTATTATTGCAAACCGTTATGATAGTTGTTTGGATGATGTAAAGAATAAGGTTTATACAAGAGATATTTTTCAGAGAGATTAGAGAGGGAAAGAAATGATTATTACAAAAACACCTTTTAGAATGTCCTTTTTTGGTGGAGGAACCGATATGCCATCATTTTTTCGGGAAAATGGAGGTTCCGTGTTATCAACAACATTTGACAAATATTGTTATGTAAATGTACGCCATTTACCACGCTTTTTTGATTATTCAACGGAACTTTCTTATTCAAAAACAGAAAGAGTAACTAATATAGAAGATATTCAGCATCCGGCGATCAAAAATGCAATGAAATTTTTGGATATGCATGAAATTCGTTTAACATATGAGGCTGATTTACCTGCTCGTTCTGGCTTGGGAACAAGTAGTTCTTTTGCAGTAGGTATGTTAAATGCTTTTTATGCTTTGAAAGGAAAATATGCTGATAAGAAAAAACTGGCAGATGAAGCAATTTATTTGGAAAGAGAGTTATGCCAGGAAGCTGGTGGTTGGCAGGATCAGATAGCAGCTTCATTTGGCGGTTTTAATCGTATTAATTTTACAGATGAGGGCTATGATGTACTTCCACTAATCATTTCACCAGAAAGAAAAAAACAACTTAATCAGAATTTGATGATGTTCTTTACTGGATTTACACGTTTTTCATCAGATGTTCAGAAAGCAAATGCAGCAGGAAAAGTAGACAAGACAGCACAGCTTAAAGAAATGCTTTCTTTAGTAGATGATGCGGAAAAGGTATTAACAGATAAAACAGTCGATTTAGATGAATTTGGACGAATGTTAGATCATACATGGAAATTAAAAAGACAAACTGGAAATGCAGTTTCTACAAGCAATATAGATATTCTGTATGAAAAAGGAATCAAAGCTGGTGCATTAGGAGGAAAATTACTTGGTGCAGGTGGAGGCGGTTTCTTAGTATTTTATGTGCAACCAGAAAAACAAGCAGAAGTTAGAGAAGCAATGAAGGAATTAATGTATATTCCATTTTCTTTTGAAGATGGAGGGACAAGAGTTATTCATTACACTCCAGAATCATATGAACCATTAGTGTAAGGAGAAATATAACATGAAAGTTGTAATTATGGCTGGTGGAAAGGGAACAAGAATTTCCTCAGTTGCCAGTGATATTCCAAAACCTATGATCAAAATTGAAGGCAAACCTGTTTTAGAACATGAAATTGAATGTTTAAGAGATCAAGGATTTAAAGATATTATTCTCACTGTGAGTCATTTGGGTAATATAATAATGGATTATTTTGGTGATGGAAGTGGTATTTCACCAGTAACAGGTAAAAGTTTTGGAGTGAATATTGAATACTATTTTGAAAAAGAGCCATTAGGAAATGCAGGAGCTTTATTCAAGATTAAAGATAAGCTGACAGAAGATTTTCTACTTTTAAATGCAGATGCTATGTTTGATGTGGACTTTAATCGTTTTGTTGAATTCCATAAATCCCATGGTGGACTGGTTACTTTATTTACTCATCCTAATAGTCATCCGTATGATAGTGGACTGATTATAGCAAATGAAAATGGTATTGTACAGAAGTGGCTAGCAAAAGAAGATGAAAGACCATTGTATTATAAAAACAGAGTAAACGCTGGTCTTCATGTGATGTCACCGGAAATTTTGAAACAAAATATTGATACTCCTAAAATTGATTTAGATAGACAGCTTTTAAAACCTTTATCCGGAACAGGCAAAATGTTTTGTTATGACAGCCCGGAATATGTAAAAGATATGGGAACACCAGATAGATACTATGCAGTATGTGAAGATTTTAAAGCTGGACATGTACAGGGAAAAAATTTAAAGAATAAGCAGAAAGCAATTTTCCTTGATAGAGATGGGACAATCAACAAATATGTTGGATTTTTAAGAAATATTAATGAATTTGAATTGATTGATGGAGTATCCAAGGCAATCAAAAAAATGAACGAATCTGGATATTTAACAATTGTTGTAACAAACCAGCCAGTAATTGCTCGTGGTGAAGTGAGTTTTGATGAATTAGATGAAATTCATAGTAAGATGGAAACTTTATTGGGCAAAGATGGAGCATATATAGACGGTCTTTATTATTGTCCACACCATCCGCATAAAGGATATGAAGGAGAAAGACCTGAATTAAAAATAGAGTGTGAATGTAGAAAACCGAAGCCAGGAATGCTTATGAAAGCAGCAAAAGATTTTAATGTAGATTTAGAGAAATCTTGGATGATAGGTGACGGTGAAAATGATGTTTTGGCAGGAAAAAATGCTGGATGTAAAACGGTATTAATTGGCAATCAGGATTATCAACAGGATTATACAGTCTCATCATTAAAAGAGTTTGTAGATAGAATGTTGTAATTGGTAAAAAAGGAGTTTTAGAGCAATGAGAAAACTAGAAGAAAGATTACAGAAACATATTGATTTATTAGTAGAAAGATACCCTGCATTAAAAAGTATTGAACAGTCTATTATTGATGCGTATTTAGTCATGGAAGAATGCTATGAAAACGGTGGAAAATTGTTAATTGCAGGAAATGGTGGTTCAGCAGCGGACTCAGAGCATATAGCTGGTGAATTGATGAAAAGATTTAAAACTCCTCGTCCAGTAAAAAAAGAATTTGCAGATAAACTTATTGCGATTGATCCAGAGAGAGGAACTCAACTTGCAAATAATCTGGAATGTTCATTAATGGCGATTCCATTAGTGGCACATGAAGCATTAACTACAGCATATATTAATGATGTTGATGGTCTAGGTGTATTTGCACAGCAGTTATTTGGATTTGGAAAAGAAGGAGATGTATTCTTAGGAATTTCAACCTCTGGAAATAGTAAAAATGTGTTGCCTGCTACTGTAGTTGCACGTGCTTTGGGTATTAAGGTTATCGGCCTTACTGGAGCAAAAGGAGGAGAATTAGCTGAAGTAGCGGATGTTGCTGTCAAGGCTCCAGAAACAGAAACATATATGGTTCAGGAGTTGCATTTACCAATTTATCATTGTTGGTGTTTAATGCTTGAAGATAAATTTTTTGGAAAAAATTAAAGGAATAAAAATGAAAAAACAGAGATTACTTAATACATATGTTAATAATCTAAGCATGAGTGAGACTATTGGTGAAATAGAAAAAATGATTGCTTGTGAAAAAAAAAGTTATATTGTTGCAATTAATGTTGATGTTGTTATGAAAATAGAACATGATTCTTATTTGAAAAAAATTACTGACAATGCTGATATGGTGTTGGTAGATGGAAAACCTTTGATATGGGTTTCAAAAATACATAAGAATCCTGTAAAAGCAAAAATTTCAGGATCAGATTTGGTCCCATTATTATGTGCAGAAGCCGCACATAATGGATATTCTATGTTTATTATTGGTGGAAAAGAAGGAATAGCAGAAAAAGCAAAAATACGACTGGAAGAACAATATCCAACTATAAATATTGTTGGAACATATGCTCCTCCATTTGGTTTTGAGAATAATCCAAAAGAATTAGATAAAATTAACAATATGATTTCTGAAAAGAAACCTGATTTATTAATTGCATGTTTTGGTTGTCCTAAACAGGAAAAATGGATTTATGAAAATTATCAAAAATATGATGCAAAGGTTTCGATTTGTGCAGGAGCAACAGTTGATTTTTTAGCTGGAAATGTTAATAGGGCACCTAAGTGGATGAGTGAACATGGATTAGAGTGGTTTTATCGTTTCTTGCAGGAACCAAAGCGAATGTTTAAAAGATATTTTATAGATGATGTAAAGATTTTAAAATTGATATGGAAGTATAGGTGATATAAGCTATGAGAAATATATGTATTGTTGTTAACAAATATCCTAATCAATATGAACCGTATATGCTTGTGTTTTTGCAACAACTTGCATGGAAATTTGCAGATAATAATAAAAAAGTATCTGTAATATGTCCATTACCAATTAATCTGAACAAAAATTATTTAAAGATACCATATCATACTATTGAAAAAACTTCTAATGGAAAAAAAATAGATGTTTACTGGCCAAAAACAATAGGATTAGGTCAAGCACATTATATTTTGGGTAAAAGTCCAGTTGGAATAACAACATTTTTTTTGGAAAAAGCAGCTGAGAAGGTTATAAAAAAATTTAAGGAAAAACCTGATGTGATTTATGGCCATTTTTTAGCACCATCAGGGATTGCTGTTGCTAGATTAGGAAATAAATTTAATATTCCAGCATTTTTCGCATTGGGTGAATCGCATGATACAATAGGTCAATTTGGTGCTAAAAAAGCAAAAAATGAATTGAAAAATATCAAGGGCGTGATAGCAGTATCGACATATTTAAAAAAATGGATTGTAAATGAAAATGTTGTTGAAGGAAGTAAGGTTGAAATTTTCCCTAATGGAATAGATGGAAAAAGATTTAAAAAATATAATAAAGAAGAAGCTCGGGATTATTTTGGCTTACCTAAAGATGAAGTATTAGTAGCCTTTGTTGGAGCATTTAATGAACGAAAAGGTGTATTGCGTGTTTGTGAAGCGATGGAGATGGTAAATGGAGCTAAATTAATATGTGCAGGAAAGGGAGATCAAAAGCCTTATGGAAATAATTGTATTTTTTCACAATCTTTAAAACCAGAAGAGGTTCCCATCTTTAATAATGCTGCTGATATTTTTGTGCTACCGACATTGAATGAGGGATGCAGTAATGCTGTGGTAGAGGCAATGGCATGTGGATTACCAATCATTTCTTCTAACAGAGAATTTAATGATGATATTTTAAATGAAAGTTATGCTATTAGAATTGATCCACAAAATATACAGGAAATATCAAGTGCAATTCAAAAATTAGTAGATGATTCAAGCTGTAGAGCAAGAATGTCAGAAGAAGCTTTAAACAAAGCAGCAGAATTGACATTAGATGTTAGAGCACAAAAGATAATAGATTTTATGGAAAAAAGAATAGAGGGTTGATTATGAAGATTAAAGTGGGAACTGAAGAGAGAAATTTCAGTTTTTCGAAAATCTGGAGACTTTTTTATGCTTTACTAGGTCAATGGCTTCCTAGATCTTGTTATTCAATTGTTTCATTAAAGATTCGATATTTCTTTTTAAAACGCATTGCTAAAAATGTTGGGAAAAATGTAAATATTGAACAACACGTTGTGTTTGGTGAGGAATTTGAAATAGGAGATAATTCGACAGTTGGATTTCGGTCAGATATTTATGGACCTGTTAAAATTGGAAAGGATGTAATGATTGGACCAGAAGTAGCAATATATACACATAATCACAAACATGACGAGATTGACATTCCTATGATAAAACAAGGGTATACAGAAAATAAGCCTGTATATATAGAAGACAATGTATGGATTGGAAGAAGAGTTTTGATTATGCCAGGAGTTTGTATTGGTACGGGATCAATAGTTGCAGCGGGAGCAGTTGTAACTAAAAACGTTGAGCCATATAGCATAGTTGGTGGTAATCCAGCTAAAATTATTAAGTATAGGAAATAATAATTTATAAATGTAAGAGACTTTTAGTTTAAAAATATGAGTTATGTAAGTTAGGAGAATTTTAATGAAAACAATAGCTTTTTTTGTGCCTCAATATCATCAAATACCATTAAATGATAAGTACTGGGGTGAGGGATTTACGGAATGGGTTAATGTGAGAAATGCAAAACCATTGTTTGAGGGACATGTTCAGCCCAAAATTCCACTTGATAATAATTATTATAATTTACTAGATAAAAAAACTAAAATTTGGCAAAAAAATTTAGCGAAAAAATATGGTATATATGGTTTTTGCTATTATCATTATTGGTTTAATGGAAAAATGCTTTTAGAAAAACCGTGTGAACAGATTTTAGAAGATCCAGAAATTGATTTACCATTTTGTTTTTGTTGGGCAAATGAGGCTTGGTCAATGGAATGGACAGGTAAAAAAACAGTTATTATGCCACAGTTTTATGGAAATAAAAAAGAATGGAAAGAACATTGGGATTATTTGGTAAAGTTTTTTAAAGATGATAGATACATATGTGTAGATGGTAAACCATTGTTAGTAATATATCGTCCGGAGTCAATTGAGTGTTTATCAGAAATGTTAGCTTATTGGAGAGAATTGGCTGAGGAAGAAGGTTTTCCTGGAATTGTATTTATGAATCAAAGTGCAGAGTTTATGTTGGATGATAGGAAAGATCATAGCCAAATTGATTTTGAAATAGAGTACGAACCTATAAACTCAAGAAAAAGCCTGGGAAAAAATAAATTTGCACATTTGAAGCAATTACGACGTGATGTATTGAGTTTTTGTGAAAAAAAATTCGGCTGGGATTTTAGAAGACACGGAAATTATTTAATGATGAAAGCAACAAATATGCAGAGACCTAGTTATGATGAAGCATGGGAGGATATATTAACTAGAAAACCTCATGGAAATAATTCAATTCCATGTGCATTTGTTGATTGGGATAATAGTCCACGTTATCATGAAAGAGGACAGGTTTATATAGGTGCTACCCCAGAAAAATTTAGGAAGTATTTCTCAGAACAAATTAAAAGAACTAAAGAGGTATATCATAAAGATATGATGTTTATTTTTGCATGGAATGAGTGGGGTGAGGGAGGTTATCTTGAGCCTGACGAATTAAATAAATATGGATATCTTGAAGCGGTGAGAGAAGCATTAATAGAAAATGGAGAATTTCCGTGGTAAGAAGGGATTGTATGGATAAAAAGATAAAAATTATTTGGATTGCATCAAATGCTCCATATGATAGAGCACCAGCAGCAGGTGGGCAGACATTTAATTATTATATCAAAGGATTTAAGAAGGATAAAAGATTTGATGTTCGTTTGGTCTGTTGGGGAGATATAAACAAAAAAGAAGAGATAGAAAAAGAAAATAGAGATATTGTACATCATGTTATTTACACAGAATCGTCTATAAAAATTAAATTAAAAAAATTAAAAAATGTTGAATCTATGTATAACCCTTGGAATAAAAATGCAAACTTGATTTCTAATTATTGTGCGGATGAAATATTTAGGATTTTGATACAGTATAAAAGTGAAGGGTATTTTCCGGACTATATAATACTGGAATGGACAAACACAGTTGTACTTTCTGGACAGATAAAAAAAATATTTCCATTTGCCAAATTAGTTGCATCTGAACATGATGTTACATTTGTAGGGTATAAGAGGAAAAAGGATTATTTTAGTGGAATAAAAAAAATCCAGTGGGTGCAAAAATATAATCATGAGAAAAAAACAGAATTAGAGGCATTAAAACTATGCGACCATGTATTACCACATAATGCAGATAATAGAAATGTTTTACTTCAAAATGGAATTGATGAAAAAAAAATAAAATGGCTAGTTCCGTATTTCAACAATATGGAAAATTGTAAAAGAAAATCTAATCATAAAGATATTTTGTTTTTTGGAGCAATGTCTAGACCGGAAAATTATTTGAGTGCATTATGGTTTATAAATAATGTAATGCCATTGTTGAATGACTTGAATATAAGATTTATTGTATTAGGTAGTAAACCTTCTGACGAATTGAAAAATATAAAATCAGATAAAGTAATAATTACAGGGTTTGTAGATAATATAGAACCATACTTTGAAAGTGCGATGTGTTTGGTTGCACCGCTTGTCTTAGGGGCAGGAATAAAGGTTAAAATATTGGAATCTTTGTCTTCAGGAATTCCTGTATTAACAAATGATATAGGAATAGAAGGTATACAAGCAGTTCATGAACGAGAGTATTTTCATTGCACAGAACCAAGTGAATATGAAAAATATATACGTGCACTATATAATAAAGAAATTGATGAAGAAAAACTTGAAGAAAACTCAAGACAATTCATGAAAAAGAATTTTGATATTAAAAAATCATTAAATGATTATAAGGAAATGCTTTTATTATCTGAAGACTGAGTGGAGTTTAATCATTATAATTTAGATAGCAGAAATTAAGGTAGGGCGTTTAACATAAGTTGATGCTAAACTTAGTATGGAGTTGAAATATTTGGATATAGAATTGTCACAATATATAAATAATCCAGAAATAATCTGCGGTGCATAGAAAACATTCGACGAGATGTAATTTTGTATAATATTAATACAAATTCTATACATTGCTAATAGATACAACAAGGTGTTAATTAACATATAATGTCCTACACAAAATTTTGTTTTTAAATTATAGTTATAAGATTATTGTTAGAAAGTATATTTGTGGATATTTTGAAAATCCCAAAGATAGAAAAACAATTTTAAAAGGATCAGTGTTAGAAAGAAAAAATAGATTTGTGTGATAAAACGACGTATATCAAAAATGTTAGTAGGAGTAATAAAGTTGATTTGCCTTGTTGTTTACATATATTAATAGTTTTTAGAGTCTGCTTGAAATAGTTAGATTAAGCTCAACAGGAACAAACAATTTGAGTCTAGCAGAAAAAAATATTATCAGTTCAACGGAAATAAAACGCTGATTATGATGCTGTTTTTAGGTTCTGAACTAGGAAAAAGAAAAACGGCTGTCTATAGGACTTGATATTGCCAGGATTTTCAGACAATACTAAAATATGTAATATGATGGAACAGAAACTTAAAAGTTCTTCGTAAGTTTTTTGTTGTTGTGTGCTTTATCGATTGCATAAGACTCATGTCAAGGTTATCTATTTTGAATGCTTATAATTTGGATATTTTTATTGGACTCTGAGAGATAAATGATAAATTGATTCTTCCGGACTCTAACATAGTTATATAGTGAATAAGAAGAGGTGTAAAAATGAAGATAAAAGTTAATGCAATAAAAATAATAAATATTGTATTGATGATAATAATGGTATTTTATGCATTGTCACAACAAAGTTGGGGAGGAGTCATTTCTGGAATAGTAATGTGGAGATTATTATTTTTGGGATGCATTGTATTTGGAATTGTAAGTGTATTGGGAATAAGAAGAAAGTTCTCTTTATTTACTCTTTTAAGTATAGGAATGGTAATTATTGTATTTACATTTAACAACCAAAACTTTAGTAATGGAAGTAATGGATATGAATTATTATTTGCAGAAGTAATATTATTTTCTTTAGCTATGTATAGAAAAGATTATTGGATAGATAGTGCGATAAAAATGATGCTTTTGTTAGGTGTTTTTTATGCAAGTATGACATGGCTTTCTTTTTTTAGTAAGAGTTTTTATGATAAAATAATATACCCAATTATTGCTTCTGTTAATGATATAAGTCATGTTGGATTAAGTTCATATTATTCTAATGGGTTTACAGCTCATTATAGTTTTAATGGTATGTATATAGCATTGGCAGTGTGTTTAGCTATAGGCTTTTTAATTCCAGAGCAGCTGAATGGAAAAGTAAAGAATAAATGGATAAAAATTATATTTGTAATGGTCATGTTTGGAGCATTGCTATTAACGAATAAACGTGCACATATTTTATTTACTACGGCAGGTGCATTTCTTGCATATTATATTTATAACAGTGATAAACCTACAAAACGTATAATAAAGATCTTGGGACTATTAATTATAATTTCTGTAGTGTGTTATTTACTTTATACCATTATGCCAAATATGTTTGAGTTTTTAAAAAGATTTGAAGAATCCTCTGAAGAAGCAGGAGGTATTACAAATGGGAGATACCAAGTATGGGCAATTGCCATAGCTTTTTTTCGTGGAAAATGGTTTATGGGTACTGGTTGGTGGTCATTTTATAGATATTTTGGAGCACATGTACATAATATTTATTTGCAGTTATTTATTGAAACAGGTATTATTGGTTCAGTTGTTTTTGTTATGTATTTTTTGAATGCATTCATTAAAAACATTTTATTATTAAGAGCGTGTAGAATAAAAAAAATAATGGTGGAAAATAAGGAAGAAAGATATCTTGTAATATCTCTAGTATATCAAACTTTCTTTTTATTATATGGAATTACAGGAACTTGTCTATACGAAGCACCTACGTTAGTTCCTTATGTGATTTTTTGCTCTATTACAGAACACTATTGGTCGAAAAAATATTTAAATAAATAGGAAGGAAGAAGAAAAGTATAATGAAAGTTGGTATATTAACATGGTATTTTGGAGCGAATTATGGTGCAAAAGCACAAGCATATGCTTTACAGCAAACTATATTGAAGTTGGGATATGAAGTTTGTATGATTAATTACAAGCCGGAGGTATATAAAAAAGTAAATATTGGCACTAATTTAAATGTAGAACATGCTAAAAGGCATCCTCTTTTATATTATAAATGTATACGAAGAGTAAAAAAATTATGGCATTTTAATAAAAAATATAATGAGACTTGTTGTGTAAAAGCAGGGACAGATATTGATGATTTAAATTTAGATTATATTGTATTTGGAAGTGATGCTATTTTTAATGTAGAACATGTATTGTTTAGGGATATATATATGGGGGTAGGTATTGAAAAGACTAAAAAAATTTCATATGCACCGAGTTGTGAAGATTTAAATCCTAATTACAGATTGAATGAGCAGTGTATTGAATCTTTAAAGCAATTTAAAAGTATATCGGTTAGAGATGAACATACACAAGAATTAATTCTAAAAAATGTAAATCGTAAAGCGATTAGGGTATTAGATCCAACATTATTATATGATTTTAGAAATATTACTACCGAGTGGGATGAAGAAAACTATATTTTAATATATACTTTTTCTGCTTGGGATCAGTATAGACAACAATTAAAAGAGTTTGCTAAATCAAAAGGACTGAGAATAGTTGCTGTTGGAAGGTACTGTGATTGGGCAGATAAATGTTATGTATCTGCTTCATTTGAAGAATGGATTTGTTCGTTTAGAAAGGCAAGTTATGTATTTACAGATTCTTTCCATGGTACTGTTTTTTCTATAAAAAACAGTAAGGAAATTATACTTTGTAGTAGAATTGATAAAAGAGATAAGATACAAAGTCTTTTAAATGATGCAGGTATTCATAGAGGATTTTATTCTGGAAAAAATCTAATAGAAGACTATTTAATTGATGAGCCAATAGATTATTCTATGGTCAATAAAAATATTAATAAGTATGTTACTGCATCAATAGACTTCCTTAAAAAAAGTTTAAATTAAGGGAGATTGCATATGAAAAAAAATACGGGAATTCAAAATGCATTTAAAGCAGGTGTATGGTATTCAATATCGGCTATCGCAGCAAAATCTATATCAATCATTACGACTCCTATTTTTACTAGAATGATGACAACATCTGACTATGGTTTGGCAGCAACGTTCTCATCGTGGTATTCTATTTTTTTAATTATATGTACTGCAAATTTATCTTATAGTCATTCAAGGGGAAAAATAGATTTTCAAAATAATTTTGTAAAGTATGTAGGAGCTACACATACGCTTAGCTATTTAATTACGGGAATCTTTAGTGCCATAGCTTTAGTATTTATATCACCAGTTTCTAAGGCGTTGGATATGAATCCACTTTTAATGGTATTGTTATTATTATATTTATTTGCTGGAGGAACCGTTAATTTAGCTCAGAGTGAAAATAGGTATCAGTACGATTATAAAAAAAATATATTTATAACGCTATTTACTACAGTAGGTACAGTGGCTTTTACATTCTTATTTCTTATATTTATTAAAGAAAATCGTTATTATGCTAAAATATTAGGATTTGTTGTTCCTGCAATTTTATTAGCAGGATGGATATTTATTAGTGAGCTACAAAAAAAGGCATTTTGTATTAATTTTGAATATTGGAAATATGGATTAAGAATATCATTACCTTTAGTTTTTCATACAATATCATTAAATATATTAACTCAGTCGGATAGAATTATAATTAATAAGTTTTGTGGTAATGATGCAGCAGGAGTATATAGTCTTATATACCAATATGCTATGTTAGTTAATATTATATTAAATGCGATTAATGAAAGTTGGAATCCTTGGTTTCACGATACGTATCACGAGAAAAAGTACAATAGTATTAACACAAACATAATGCCTTTAAATGCTTTTGTGGCGTATGTTTGTATAGGGTGTATTACAGTAGGTCCAGAAGCTATTTTAATTTTGGGAGGCGAGCAGTATCTTTCAGGAAAAAATTGTATAGCTCCGATTGTACTTGGTTTAATGGCACAATTTTTGTTTAGCCATTATATTATATTGGAAGTACATCACAAAGAAACGCAATATACATCCTTTGGTACTATAGTTGCTGCAAGTATTAATCTAGTGTTAAATATTATTTTTGTTCCAATATTTGGATTTACGGCAGCAGCTTATACTACATTAATTGCGTATCTGGTTCTTTATTTGATACATCTATTTATTACTAAAAAAATGCTGAAAATTAATTTATATCAAGATTTTAAATTATTTATGTGGTTTATTATTGTTGGAGTATATGCAGGTGTATCTAATATGCTATATTCTTCGATTATTCCGAGATATTTACTGTTAATATTTGTTACAATAATTTTTGCATTGATATTTAAAAAAGATATATTATCAAAGTTGAGGAGAAATAATGTATAATAAAATAAACATCTCTAATGTAAAGGAAGAATGTTGTGGATGCTCAAATTGCCAATATATATGCCCTGTTAGTGCTGTTAAATTAACAATCAGGGGGGGTATTTTTATCCAGAAGTAACGGAGTGCATAGAGTGTGGATTATGTAAGAAGATATGTCCTGTTATCAATAATACAAGCGAAAAAAGAAATGATGTACAAGAATCGTATATATCTTTTATTAGTGATGTAGAGTTAAGAAAAAAAAGTACATCAGGAGGAATATTTTATGCGGTTGCATCTAATATAATTGCTAAAAAAGGTGTGGTATATGGTGCAATCTATGGGGAGAAGATGAAAGTACGTCATTTTCGAGCAGATAAAATAGAACAAATTAATTATTTTAGAGGAAGTAAATATGTACAAAGTGATATTAGTAAGGTCTTACCATTAATAATAAAAGATTTGAATAATGGAAAAATAGTTTTATTTTCTGGAACCCCGTGTCAGGTTGCTGCTGTTAAATGTTTATGTAAAGGAAAAAGCAATTATGAAAATTTAATCACATTAGAAATACTGTGTTATGGGGTTCCTAGTCCCTTAATTTTTAATGATCATATTCAATTAATTGAAAAACTATATAAAAGTAAGGTGACAAGTTATACTTTTAGGGATGAAAGAGAGGGATGGAGTCAGTATTATATTCATAGTGCAAAATTTAGTAATGGTGTTGATATTTATAATAACAACTTATTACAAGGGTTAGAACAATTGTATAGATCACATTATAATGTTAGAGAAAGTTGTTTTGAGTGTAAATTTATTGGAAGCAAAAGATGTGGAGATATTACTGTTGGAGATTGTTGGGGAATAAACGAAATTGCACCAGATATGAATGCAGATCATGGAATATCACTTGTATTAATTAATTCAAATAAAGGTGTAGAAATCTGGAATGAACTTGATTCAGAATTAGAATATAGAAAAGTAGATTTAAACACGCTAAAGAAGTTTAATGGGGTTTTAGTGAGTGCCCCGCAGAAACCAGATGATTATGAAGAGTTTTGGAGGTATTATAAAAAAAATGGATATTTAAAAACTTTAAAATGTTATTCTCCATATGGAGGAGTGTATTTTAAAATAATGCGAAAAATAAGGGGTATAAAAAGATATATAAAAAGGAAATGTTAAAATGAAGATAGAAAAGGACGATGAAAGAGAATTAATACAAATACTTAGAGGAATAGCAATTATATTAGTAGTTTTTCATCATGTATGTTATACCTGTAATATATCAAGCTCAGTAGAAGTAGTTGTTTCAATTATAAATAGAGTACATGTGATGATCTTTTTTGTTATCTCAGGATGGTTATTTGAAAAAAATAAAATAAAGTATTCAGAGGAAGGGATGGTAAAATTTGCAAAAAAGAAATTTGTACAATTAATCATTCCATATATATTTTTTTCATTAAGTTTTTCAATGATAATATGGTGTGGTTACCATATTCCACAATTAAATAAGATTACAGATAGGATTGCAAATGGAAATATAAAAAATATCCCCCAAATAGTTTTCGATGTAATATTTTATAGAAATGTTTATTTTGAATCTCTTTGGTTTTTATATGCAATGTTTATTTTGATGATTATCATGTTTATTTTAAGAGATGATACGTTTCTTAAAGGGTATGTTGTAGGATTTTTTTTGATAGTACATATAATTACAAAGGCATATTTATGGATGTTTTTTGATATAAATTCATATATGATTCTAGATAGTATTTTGTCGTATTTTATATGGATAATGTTAGGAAGATACTTTTTTAAAAAATTTAAAAATGGATTTTATATATATAAAAATGTAATGGTAATTTCAGCAATAATGTTGTTGGGATGTATTTTGAGAAATTATTTGGTTGATTTACATGATTTTATGGGGCTGTATACAAGAGCATTATGGATGCAGATTGAAATATTTATTATTAGAATTACTTTTTTAATTATAACAGTCGCTATATGCAAAATACTTTTAAGCTGGAATAAATATCGTATAATGAAAAAAATAGGGGATTATTCATATGACATATATCTAGTTCATAATCCATGGATTGTTTCTACATTGTCTATTATTATGAGTCGATGGCTTGAGTGGCACATTGTTATAATATTGGGGACTATTATGACATTAATATTTAGTGTTCTAATATCATTAACTTTAAAGAAAATTTGTAATCCTTTTTATCGAATTTGTTTTGGTAAATGGGCGATTACAAAATAATAAAAATTTTGAGGAGAGGAAAATATTTATGAAGGGAATTATTCTTGCCGGAGGTTCTGGCACAAGACTGTATCCGTTAACAATGGTAACTTCTAAACAGTTACTGCCTATTTATGACAAGCCGATGATTTATTATCCTATGTCCGTATTGATGAATGCAGGTATCAGAGATATTTTAATTATCTCTACGCCAGCAGACACACCAAGATTTCAGGATTTATTAGGGGATGGACACCAGTTCGGTGTTAATCTTCAATATGCTGTGCAGCCAAGTCCGGACGGACTTGCTCAGGCGTTTATCATTGGGGAGGAGTTTATTGGTGATGAGCCAGTGGCAATGGTTCTTGGTGATAATATTTTTGCAGGTCATGGATTAAAGAAGAGATTACAGGCAGCGGTTGAGAATGCAGAAACAGGAAAGGGTGCTACAGTATTTGGCTACTATGTAGATGACCCGGAACGCTTTGGAATCGTAGAGTTCGACCATGATGGAAAGGCTATTTCTATCGAGGAGAAGCCAGAACATCCAAAGAGTAATTACTGTGTAACTGGTCTGTATTTCTATGATAACCGTGTTGTAGAGTATGCGAAGAACTTAAAACCAAGTGCAAGAGGTGAACTTGAGATTACAGATTTAAACCGTATCTATTTAGAAGATAACAGTTTAAATGTAGAACTTCTTGGACAGGGATTCACATGGTTAGATACTGGAACACACGAATCTTTAGTGGATGCAACGAACTTCATCAAGACAGTAGAGCAGCATCAGCACAGAAAGATTGCCTGCTTAGAAGAAATCGCTTACTTAAATGGATGGATCTCTAAAGAAGAAGTTCTGAAAGTTTATGAAGTCTTAAAGAAAAACCAGTATGGACAATATCTGAAAGACGTACTGGATGGAAAATATCAGGAACATTTGTATTAAGAAAGAAGAGGATAGAAGAATGACAATTATCGTGACCGGAGGAGCCGGATTTATTGGAAGTAACTTTGTATTTCATATGCTAGATAAATATCCTGATTATAGAATTATATGCGTGGACAAGCTTACATATGCAGGAAACTTATCTACTTTAGCACCAGTAATGGATAACCCTAATTTCCGTTTCTGTAAGATTGATATTTGCGACAGAGAAGCAATCTATAAATTATTTGAAGAAGAGCATCCAGACATGGTTGTGAACTTTGCAGCAGAATCCCATGTAGACCGTTCTATCGAGAATCCGGAGATTTTCTTAGACACAAACATTAAAGGAACTGCTGTTATGATGGATGCCTGCCGTAAATACGGTATCAAGAGATACCATCAGGTAAGCACTGATGAAGTTTACGGAGATCTTCCATTAGACAGACCGGACTTATTCTTTACAGAAGAGACACCAATCCATACAAGTTCTCCATACAGCAGTTCAAAGGCAGGAGCAGACTTATTAGTTCTTGCTTACCACAGAACTTACGGACTGCCTGTAACAATCAGCCGTTGCTCTAACAACTATGGACCATATCATTTTCCAGAGAAGTTAATCCCGTTAATGATCGCCAATGCTTTAGCAGATAAGCCATTACCTGTTTATGGTGAAGGATTAAATGTCCGTGACTGGTTATATGTAGAAGACCATTGTCGTGCGATTGATTTAATCATTCATAACGGACGTGTTGGGGAAGTTTATAACGTTGGTGGTCACAATGAAATGAAGAACATTGACATTGTAAAGATTATCTGTAAAGAACTTGGAAAGCCGGAAAGTCTGATTACTCATGTAACAGATCGTAAAGGTCATGATATGCGTTACGCTATTGACCCAACAAAGATTCACAATGAATTAGGCTGGCTTCCAGAGACAAAATTTGAAGATGGAATTAAGAAGACAATTCAGTGGTATTTAGATAACAAGGAATGGTGGGAGACAATCATTTCCGGTGAATATCAGAATTACTACGAAAAAATGTACGGAAACAGATAAGAATATTAGGAGCGATAAGAAATGAAAGTATTTGTAACAGGTGTGGCAGGCCAGCTTGGTCATGATGTCATGAATGAATTAAGTAAAAGAGGTTATGAAGGAATCGGCTCTGACATCGCTCCAGAATATTCTGGAGTGCAGGACGGAAGTGCCGTTACAACAATGCCTTATGTTTCTTTAGACATCACAGATAAAGAAGCAGTAGAAAAAGTTCTCACAGAACAGAAACCAGATGTTGTTGTCCACTGTGCAGCATGGACGGCAGTAGACCTCGCAGAAGACGATGATAAAGTAGAAAAAGTGCGTGCTATCAATGCCGGCGGAACAGAAAATATCGCTAAAGTCTGCAAGACGCTTGATGCTCAAATGGTTTACACTTCCACAGACTATGTGTTTGACGGACAGGGGACAGAACCGTGGTTACCAGACTGTACTGACTACAAACCATTAAACGTCTACGGTCAGACTAAATTAGAAGGTGAACAGGCAGTAAGCGGCAATCTTGATAAATATTTTATCGTCCGTATTGCATGGGTATTTGGATTAAATGGAAAGAACTTCATCAAAACAATGCTTAACGTAGGAAAAACACACGATACCGTTCGTGTCGTATCCGACCAGATTGGAACACCAACCTATACTTATGATTTAGCAAGACTTCTTGTGGATATGATTGGCACCGATAAATATGGCTACTATCATGCCACAAACGAAGGTGGCTATATTTCCTGGTATGACTTCACTTGCGAAATCTTTAAACAGGCAGGTTATACCACAAATGTAGTACCTGTAACAACAGAAGAATATGGCTTATCCAAAGCAGCCCGCCCATTTAACAGTAGATTAGATAAATCCAAACTTGTAGAAGCTGGATTTACTCCATTACCAACATGGCAGGATGCGTTAAGCAGATATTTAAAAGAGATTGAATACTAGAGATTTGAGATAAAGAAGGAAGTAAGAACAATGGGACAGATAAAAGTAACAAAAGCACCAATTGAAGGATTATATGTAATCGAGCCAACCGTTCACGGAGATGACCGTGGCTATTTCATGGAAACCTATAACCTTAACGATATGAAGGAAGCCGGACTTGACATGAACTTCGTACAGGATAACCAGAGCATGAGTACAAAAGGTGTGTTACGAGGACTTCATTTCCAGAAACAGTACCCACAGGGCAAGCTCGTAAGAGCCATCAAGGGACGTGTATTTGATGTGGCTGTAGATTTACGTTCTGATAGTAAAACATATGGACAGTGGTATGGGGTAGAACTTACAGAAGAGAACAAGAAACAGTTCTATATCTCTGAAGGATTCGCTCATGGCTTCTTAGTATTAAGTGATACAGCAGAGTTCTGTTATAAATGCACAGACTTCTATCATCCAGGAGACGAAGGCGGACTTGCTTGGAATGATCCTGAAATCGGAATTGAATGGCCAGAATTAGTTGGAGAATATAATGGAACAGCTTCCGCAGAGGGATATACGTTAAAAGATGGAACAAAACTGAATTTGTCTGACAAGGATCAGAAGTGGGTTGGAGTGAAGGATACGTTTAAGTTTTAATAAGACGTTAATAAAAAAGAACATATAAGATGACTATGAAACCGAGATGATTAATGAGAGAGGAGAAAGATATTTTATGATAAAAGATAGACTGATAGTAAGTGGGGGGGGGCAAACACTATGAGGTAATATCGTTTATTAGAGGTTTTTCAATTTTAACAATTGTACTAATGCATTTGCTTCAAGGGTATATAAAATCTTGTCCATCCGTAATGATAAAAGCCTCAGCTATTGGAGGAACTGGTGTACACGTTTTTTTCTTTTGTTCAGGATTTGGGTTATATCTTTCATATCTTAGAAAACCAATTGGATTTGTAGATTTTATGAAAAAGAGAATGTTAAAAATATATGTTCCATACATTATTGTTATATTTATTTCAGCGTTTGTGCCATTTATGTTTAATGGAAATCGTATTCAAGCATTTTTAAGTCATCTTTTTCTTTATAAGATGTTTATACCAGAGTATGAGTCTAGTTTTGGAAATCAATTTTGGTTTATTTCAACATTAATTCAGCTATATATTGTATTCATTCCATTGTGCAATATAAAAAGAAAATTAGAGAAAAAATTTTTTGTAATTACTTTTAGTAGTAGTGTTGCATGGTGGATTTTTACAGGAACTACTGGTCTGTGTAATGAACGAATATGGGGAAGTTTTTTTCTACAGTATTTATGGGAATTTGCCTTGGGGATGATAATTGCACAAAGGTTAGAAGAAGGTGAAGATATTGAATGTAGTAGCAAAAGTTTGTTTTTAATAGCTGTAGTTGGTATTACAATAGCAGCAATTGCATCACTGAAAGGTGGTGTTTTAAATACTTTTAATGATCTTTTTGCAATGTCTGGATATTTATCTTTGAGTTTATTTATCTATTTATTTCAATATAATTGGATAAAAAAAATATTTTTGTTTATATCTAGCATATCATATGAGCTATATCTTGTGCATGTGCTTGTTTTCAAAACAGTATTTACTGTAATTTGTACATCAGAAAAATTCGAATATTTGATAGCAGTAGTTGCAGTTGGATTAGCTGTGATGATTGCTTATATTTATAGTATATTTATAAATATAATAATGAAAAATAAAAAGAAAATAATATGCGATTGAAACAGGTTTTAACAAAATAGTTTTTTCATTCGAAAGGATATTAAAGAAGCAAACTCCTTCAGGCAGAGTTTCTGTAAAGGTCTTAGATACGAATGAAAAGTAGTTCTGAGTAACCTATACAGAAGATAAAGACTATGTAGAGAAGTTATTTGCCAAACTGATAGAAGCTGGTGTGTATCAGAAGAATTTATTTAAAAATGAAAAACAAGATGAATAAAGAGGAGAAAAGAAATGGAAATTTTTAAAAGTATAGTAACCAATGTTCTCACAGCTCTTTACCAACCATTTTGGTTTGCGGTACTCCTAACAATATTCATTTTGTTTTTTTATATGTATGCATACTATCCAACCGATGCCGGCAAAGGAATCAAAGCCGCCTGTCTCGCTTGGGTTCGTACATTCAAAAATTCATTGTATTTTCGTAAACTATTTTGTCTTGTATTTTTTACGGTAATGATTCTGTTTCGAACGTTACTAAACCGTAATATGTGGATGAATCCCCTTTCTGATGTAATGGGCGGCTGGTGGATTTGGGAGAAACAATCGGATGGAACAGTGACATTAACAACAGAATGTTTTGAAAACATTGCCCTTATGCTGCCATTTACTTTTCTGCTCATGTGGACTGCTAAAGAGAAACTTTTAAAAGAGAAGGGTAGACAAATTTGTTTTACAAGTATCATTTGGTATAGCACAAAGGTTGCATTTCTTTTTTCATTGACGATAGAATTCCTGCAGCTTTTCTTGCGGCTTGGGACATTTCAGCTTTCGGATTTATGTTACAATACGTTCGGTGGAGCGATAGGAGGAGTATTGTATTGGATGGGGTGGAAGGTAAAGAAAGAGTAAAATGAAACAGAGGACAGCTATCGGAGCATTAGTCCGGAGCAGGGAATCCTCTGTTTTAGGTGCAAAATGATTGGATTCACATGGAAATAGGAGTTATAAAATGGCAGGAAGACCAAAAAAGAAACCAGAATATAATCCAGAACTTCAATTTAATAATTTTCTTCAAGAGTTAAGAGATGCCTATGAAGAAGCAGATTCTTTAAGGTCACTGGCAGATGAGTTAAATATTAGTCTGCTTAAACTCCGTAAGCTACTTATTACTGCAGATGTATTCACATCAGATATATGTACAGAAATTAATGATTTGTATCAGTCAGGAAAAAAGATTCCGGAGATTATGAAACTCACAGGTCTTTCCAGAGCATCGGTACATTCCTATCTGCCCTACACTAAGGGAATTTATAATGCAGCAGAGATAAGTCTAAATGCGGAGCGATGCCGGACATATAAGATTCGACAAGAGCAGGTTCGGTTTCTAAAGAAAATACCATCAGAAGAAAATTTGTGGCAAGCTGTTATTGCATTTCAGGATTATCCATTTAAAACGGCAACAGGATTACCGTTTCGGTATAAATTAAAGGTTGGCAAAAACGGAGAATATAACAGAGAGCTGCTGATAGACCGGAGAGAGAAAAGTAAGAGCCTTGCCTGGAGTAGTGTGGTGCTGGCATTTGAAAATAGTAAGAGGATTTCGGAAGAAGTGAAGAAACCGAAGGCACTTGGAGATATTAGAGGAGTTTCATATATTTATTCGATACTATGGCGATTTGGCTTGATCAGAGTTCCGGAAGCAATAGAGAAGAAAATGGGAAAGCAGAGATAAATCCCTGCTTCATTGCCTGTAAATGATTAGATTAACATGGGTATATTATAGGGTTTCTCGTAAAATAGGAGATGCATTAATGATTCCTTGTTTATAGGCAATACGGATATATTCTATAGATGAAATATTTTTAGCAGTGATAGCGGCATCAACAGTGTCCCATTGTTGAGGAGTTAGATTAAGATTCCGTATTTTTTCATTGGCTTTATTACATTTTTTCTGAGCTTTTTGATATTTTACATCTTGCTTTATTGCAATAGGTAATGTTGTTTCCATAATGGAGAATATCTTCGCAGTGCAGAGATGGCAGAAGAAGCTAACTATAATATGATTGACGGATTGATGAACAACACTCCAAAGAAAAAAGATAAAAACGCTCCACGGAGATCGGTATTGAAACGGCTCCGAAATCATCAGAAGAAGATAGCCAGTCAAGGGAAAGGACAGCCACAACAACAGAAGGCGATGGAAGAAGAGATGGAAAGGAAGAAGAAGTAATTTTTAATAGAAATGGTCTTGCTATGAAAGTAGCAGGACCATTTCTATTAAAAAGGAAAGTGTATGATTATTGCTGTGCAATAAGTATTAATAAGAATCATTAAAGATTAAAGTATTATTAATGCTGGAAATATTGTTCTCAACTAAAAGATTAAGCAACTGGTCTATATTAATAAGATTGTTTTTTATCATATAAACAAGAGTACTATATACATCTTGATTGGTAGGAATATTAATATTTAATGTTTTTAATGTAGATTCTAAAACAATAGGAGCATTTAAAATAGAAAGAAGTGTGTGTAAATAATTAAGTTTAATTTCTATATTATTCAATCTGGGTTTTGTTATTGATGAATTGAGTGCAGAAAGAACACCAATTATGTCACGACCTTGTTGTATGACGGAAGCGGTGCCCTCATCTATTAATTTTTTTGTTCCAGTTTGAATTTTATCTACTACTGTTTCAATCGACGGACAAAAAATAGGTTTTTTTTGTTTTTTGGCATATTCGATATTGTGCATTGTGCCACTTTTTTCATCACATTCATAAATAACAACAACTTTTGACAAACCTACAATTAGACGATTTCTGTTTACAAATCTGAATCTATCAGGTGTGGTTCCCACTGGATATTCAGACATTAAAATACCACCTGTTTCTAAAATCCTTTTTGCCAGAGCCGCATTTTCTTTTGGATAAATCGTATCAAGCCCATGAGCCAAGACAGCAATAGTTTTACCACCAGCAGAGATACAGGATTGGTGTGATAATTTATCTACGCCACAGGCGAGACCTGAAATAATTGAACAATCTTCATGTACCCACTGAGGAATTAAATAGTTTACAGCATTGTATGAAAGTTTTGTTGGTTTGCGTGTCCCGACACAAGCAATTGATTTTGAAGATATATCAGCAAATTCTCCTCCTTTGTAATATAAAATAGCTGGAGGATTACTCAATAGGGCGATTTCTTTAGGATATGATGAAGCAGTTAAGTAAGTTGTTTTAATTCCAAGTTTTTTATTCTTGGCAAGAATGTCGTCTGCCTTAGATAAAGAAGAAGCCACTGCTGCTGAATCTGAAAATAAATCATAATATGGTAGTAAATCAAGATACTTTTCAAACAGATTTTGATTTTTATTTTCAAACATATTCACAATGTCACAAGGGTGTTGTATTAAAAGTGATATTAAATTTGTATTGTTAAGTCCAAGTTCAGACAAGGCAATAATATATCTAGTCACAAGTGATACCTCTATTCATTATGAGTTGAAAATATCATATAAATCTGATACTTCCTGTTTTGCATCATTATTTATTTCAAAGTCTGTTAGAATACGGCTTTTGATTAGTTGATAAGTATAATTTTTTTCGTATACAGAGCCAGTGATGGCATATTCCTTTTTTTGAAAAGCTTTTTTAAATATACCCATGGAAATAAAAATAATTTTATTTGCTCCTAAAGATTCTAATAGGCATCTTACAGAATTAAAAGTATTTCCATGATTCATATAATCATCAAATATACATACATTAAATCGACCTTCAGCTTTTAAATGGTTAATTTTTCTTTCATAATCAGGGTTAATATAAAGAGTAGAAAATTCGTCATCACCGCCTAATTCAGCACGTTCTTGAGGAGTTCTATTAATATGTGCTTGTTTTTTAAGCGTATGTCGAATTAATAAATTAGTATCTTTTTTGGGAATGGTTGATGCATAATTTTTGGGAAGACGTTTTTTCTTTAGACATCTGATTGAAGTCATAAAAGAGAATAAATCTTCATTAACTTCACAATTTGAAGATGGAACCATACCAAATAATTCAATATCGTCAAACTCTATGGAATTTGTCATACCGGCTAAGAAATGATACAAAAGAATTTTATAGTAATTTCTACTTTTGCCTTCCTTTAATAATTCCTGAAAATGTTGCAGCATTTCTTTTTCTTCGGATGTTTTAGCATAGTAACCATATCTGGCGTCCATAAGTGAATAGCAGGTTGTTTTATCGTCTACATTAATTTTGGAGTACCAAGTATTTTGATTATTTAAAGTAAGAATAAACTTATATAATTGTATTACAAGATCTACATGCACGCCATATTTTTGTGCTTTATCTTCCAAGGGTAACCAAGTAGGAACAATATAGAGAGAACGAGTATTAACGGCTAATTTGAAGTCTGCATTTTTTCCACCGATAAATACGAAATAATTGTTTCTATTTTTATTTGACATTACGAAATCTGTTAAGGCATTTCTGTTACGAAAATGAAAATTATTATATCCTTTTCCATGGAATGTTTGTTCAGCTTGTGTCAAAAGATTGCTTTTTCTGCTGTAAAAGTAGATGAGATTATCTGTGCCCTCAGAAAGTTCTTTGAAAAATTTTAAAAATAAATTACGTTTATCTTTTAGACAATCATAATTGAAATTAGACAAATCTAAGTATTGATAATCTTCAGGATCAAAATTTAACTTTAATAAATCCAGATTACAAAAAATTATTTTTTTCATTGGTACCTCCTATATGAATGGCTACTAGACCATATTTCCTATTAAAACTTTAATTTCTTCCAAAGTAAGATTGGTAAAATATGCTATCTCATCATAAGTAAATTTTTCGGAAGAAAGCATACGCTGTGCAATTTTGATACGCTCTGCTTTCTTCATCTGTTCGATTTCGTCACACAATTTAAAAATCCCCCTTTGTTTGATATTATATGCTTATTAGAGAAAATAGCAAGATGCCGATATTACTCAGTGTGAAAGCTTCTCTTCATTTGTTCAATAAAAATCCTTATTAAAGATAGCAAGCCTTGCAGCCAGGAGAGTGGTAAGATATAATCAATATATATTTAAATGAAGAAGGTGATGCAGTGAAGGTTGATTTTATAGAATTAACGAATTTTAGAGGTATTCAAAAACAAAGAATCAGGTTTAAAAATAAGAATTTTGTTGCGTTGATTGGTGATAATGCTAGCGGAAAGACAACAATCCTGGAGGGAATCACAAAAGGATTTGTACCGGTATTGAGAACAATTAATGTAGAAGCAATGAAAGAATGTGATCTGGCAAATAAGGATATAAGAAATGGAGCCAATGGCACAACAGTTACATTGGGGATAACATTGGATGGTGAAAAATATGTCTGGACAAATAGACGTAGACTTTCATCACAGCAGCCGTTTGAAAATAATGGAGATGTAAAAGTTGAAGATGTCAAGTCTTTAAAAGAATTAAAGGCAAAATATTCTCAATGTGTTGAAGAGAGAAAGTTGCCGTTAATTCTTTACTATGGAACAGATAGGATTATACGAGAAGTGCCACAGAGAGGTCATATAAAAAACTTTCAGGTAACAGATGCACTCAGAAATTGTTTTGATAACGTTAATTATTTTAGAGATTTTTATGATTGGTTTAAGACAGAAGAAGATATTGAACTTCGGGGACTCCGAGAGAATCCAGAATATAAAAATCCTAAATTAAATTGTGTCAGAACAGCTCTGGAAAGAATGATAAAGGGCTATTCCAATTTAAGAATCGAGTTGGCACCGGCCAGAATGGTGATGACGAATGCAGATGGGGTAGATCTTCAGATTGATCAGTTAAGCGGAGGGTATAAAGCAGTCTTATCAGTTATTGCAGATATTGCAAAAAGATTGTCCATGGCGAATCCGGATTCTCAAAATCCATTAGAGGAAGATGCTGTTATTTTGATAGATGAACTAGATTTGCATTTACACCCAAAGTGGCAGAAAGAAATAGTTGATGATTTAAAGAGGACATTTCCTAATTGCCAGTTTATTGTATCAACGCATTCACCATTTGTTATTCAGTCATTAAATGCAGAAGAGTTATTTGATATTAAAACGATGCAGTACGCAGGAGAAGAAGGCAGCTATAAAGGTTGGAGTATAGAAGCTATTCAGGAACACAAGATGGGTGTAGAACCTAAAACCGCTATTTTTAATCAGTATCTGGAAGAATTTTCATCTGCTATGGATGATGAGAACTATGAAAAAGCCAAAACACTTTATAAAGAATTAAAAGAAATGGTGAGTCCAGGCAGCCATGAAAGCAAGATTTTAAAATTGGATATGGAGATGATTGAAGCAGATGATAAAGCTTGAACGAGGGAAAATACCAGATGAAGTCTGTGAAGAATTAAAAAGGCTGTATGCAGAAATAGCTAATTACTTAGTGATAAATAAAAATTTGTATATGTTTTTGGTATACGACTGCCAATAAAAGATTAATGAACAGAATGTAATTGGATTATGTCATTATGTAAATGAGAGAGAAAAGAGGAAGGAGAAATCCATACCCAGTAAAGGACAAAGGATGAATATTTTAATAATAGGAAATGGATTTGATTTGGCACATGGTTTGCCCACGAAATATGCGGATTTTTTGAAGTTTATAGATTTTTTTTACAAGCATAAGGCACAAGAAAGTTCAAGATTAGAACTGATTGCGGGAGAGGATATCCATTGCTATAAGTATTTTACAGACCTATTTAATAGCAAACAAGATTCTGAATTTGATCAGTATTTATATGATCAATCAAGAAAAACAATTCATGAGTTAAGTGATTTGTGCAAGGATAATGCATGGATTAAATATTTTTCAGAGGTGTATAAAAGCAGAGAGCAAAAAGGGAAAGACGGGTGGATTGACTTTGAAAGTGAAATTTCCCTGATTATACAGACATTCAACAGTGTAAGCAGGGATATACAAGAGACCATACAAAAGGGAGGCGTAGGAACGGTGCTTTCACAAAGGCAATTAAACGTTCTTGCACTATTTGTGGAAAAGATGGATAGTTCATCAGGAATGGCGACCCATGTCTGGAAAAAAGAAGAAATTGACTTTTGGAAACAGAAACTTCTGGAAGATCTGAATAAACTTACACGTGCACTTGAAATTTATCTCTCAGATTATATTAGCAATTTTATGCTGGGAAATGGACTGTCAGATATAAAAAACTTGCCATATTTGGACAAAATTTTATCGTTCAACTATACATGTGCATATCAGAGGATATACGGAGAACATCCGTTTTTGGAGTTTGATTATGTGCATGGAAAAGCTGATTTAAGGAATGATATCCAATCTACAAATATGGTGCTTGGAATTGATGAATATCTGGAAGGAGATGCGAGAGATAAAGACCTCGAATTTATAGAATTTAAGAAATTTTTTCAAAGAATACATAAGGAAACAGGGGGGTTATATGAAGGCTGGCTTGAGGAAATTCAGTCTGAGAAAAAAATATATGAAATATCAGCAATCGTTAAAGAGAATGGAATAGTTAAAAAGCATCACAGAGTAGTTAAGTACCATAAAGTTTTTATATTTGGACATTCATTAGATATTACGGATAAGGATATATTAAAAAAATTTATTTTAAACGAAAATGTTAAGATAATAATTTTTTACACTGATAAAGAGGATTATAAAAAGAAGATTATCAATCTGATAAAAATTATAGGGCAGGATGAATTGGTAAAGAGAACGGGTGGGAAAAATAAAACAATAGTGTTTCAAAAGATAAATACGTGCACATTGGAATCTGATTCCATGAGGGAAAAATAAAAAAGAATAAAGCATGGGAAGATTTGTGAATCCAGACAATAGTGCATTTCAGTTTGCTCTGAATTCCAGAATATATGTGGATAAGACAGATATTGTTAGTATGCACGATGGAGAAAGAGATGAAGAAATGTCTTGTCAATGATTGACAATCGGTAGTATATCTGCTATATTAAGACATATATCTGAGAAAAATCGTTAACCGTTCGGTTATTTAATTTCCCTGTGTGACAATATGATAGAAATGATATTCAGAAAAACATGACATATTAAAAGTAAAGGGTGATAAGATGCTTACAATTGTAAATGGAGTTACATCTAAACAGGTGCTTGCAAATGAAATTATAAATCTTTTGGAAACAATGGGATTAGACGGATATTTTTATTTGGGCTACCCTGTTTTAGGGGGAATTGATGGAAAAATTAAAGTTGATGCATTGTTAGTGAGCGAACAGACGGGTATTGTGCTTTTTGATCTGGAAACATTAGCAGAAGAAAATATGGAAGATAAAATTCAGTTATTGGATGAACTATATAATAATATGGAAGCCAAGCTGAAAAGATATGGATATCTGTCAAAAAGACGAGTTTTACAAGTGCCGATTAATGTACTGTCTTATGCACCCCTTTATAAAACGAAGAGTGATGAAATTTGTACATCAATAGAAGAAGTAAAGGAATATTTAGAAAGTCTGGAATGGAAACAGGGCGAAGAATATTATAAGAAATTACTGGAAGCGATTCAGATGATTTCACAACTGAAAAAAAGAGGTGGCAGAAAAAATCTTCAGAAGGCTTCGTCAAGGGGATCAAAATTAAAAGCAATTGAAGACCAGATTTCCTGCCTGGACAAGTATCAAAGTAAGGCAGTCATTGAAACGGTAGAAGGTGTTCAACGAATCCGGGGTCTGGCAGGATCGGGAAAAACAATTGTTCTGGCATTAAAGGTAGCATATCTGTATACTATGTATGAAAATAAGATGATAGCAGTTACATTTAACAGCCGGGCATTAAAGGGTCAATTTATTCAACTGATCACAAACTTTATTGTTGAAAATACAAATGAGGAACCTGATTGGAGCAGAATTAAAATAATTCATGCATGGGGAAGTAAAAATTCATAAGGTCTGTATTTCAATTTTTGTAAGGCAAATAATCTAGTTTGTTATGATTATATGGATGCGTGCCAGAAATATGGAAGAAATTCATCTGCTTTTGACAGAGTATGTGAAGAAGCCGTAGAATCAGTAACGAATCCCCAGCCATTGTATGATGTGATTTTAGTAGACGAAGCACAGGATTTTTCAAAATATTTTCTTCAGATGTGTTATATGTCACTCCCACATGAAAGCCGTATGCTTGTATATGCATATGATGAACTCCAAAGCCTGGATAACAAAAACGTTGAATCTCCGGAAGACATTTTTGGATACAGTAATGGACGGCCGAATGTAGTGCTTGATAACAGTAATGGTAAGGCGGAGGATATTGTCTTATCAAAATGTTATCGTAATTCAAGACCAGTTCTTATTACAGCACACAGCCTGGGATTTGGAATTTACAGAAAAAAAGAGGCACGGGAGGAAACATCGTTAGTTCAATTATTTGAAGATAAACAGTTATGGGAAGATATTGGATATACAGTGAAAGAAGGTGTGATCAGAGATGGAGAATTTGTAACGCTATATAGAACAGAAGAAACAAGTCCTGCATTTTTAGAGGATCATTCGTCAATTGACGATCTTATACAATTTAGAAGATTTGAAAATAATGTACAGGAAGCGGATTGGATAGTTGAAGATATCGAAAAAAATCTGCATGATGAAGAATTAAGATATCAGGACATTATGATCATTCACCCTGATCCCAAAATTACGAAGAGTTACGTGTCACATATCCGTGTTAAATTAATGGAAAAGGGAATTAAATCGCATATTGTTGGGGTACAGACAACACCAGATGATTTTTTTCAGGAGGATTCTATTGCAATCTCTCAGATTTACAGAGCAAAAGGAAATGAAGCAGCAATTGTTTATCTGATAAATGCGGATCTTTGCGCAAGAGGCATCAACTTATCAAGAAAACGAAATATTATATTTACTGCTATGACAAGATCGAAGGCATGGGTACGGGTTAGCGGAATCGGAGATGATATGGATCTGTTAATACAGGAGTTTAACAGCGTTAAGGAAAGGAATTTTCAATTAGAGTTCACGTACCCGGACAAATCACAACGAAAGAATATGAGAATTATTCATAGAGACATGACTCAAAATGAATTAAGAGATATCAGAAAAAGCAATTCTAATCTGGCGGATATTACCAGTAAACTTGCAAATGGAGAAATTCGAAAAGAAGATTTAGATGAAGATACTGTGAATCGCTTAAAGGATGTGCTGTATAATTGAAAGAACAAGAAAAAGTATTTCGAGAGTTAAAGAAAGTTACAAGGGAATTGATCAGATGTGGACTGGCAGAAGAATATAACTATCCTGTAATTCAACAAATGGATATTGTATGGGAAAAATATCAAAATATTTCGTTATATTTAAGGAATATGGATTACAGTACAATTTATGATGAAATAGAAAAAAATCATAATTATAATGTTAAATTGCCAGATGGCGGTATCATACAGTTGATGTATCGCTTTAATAGAACGGGAAAAGAATTGATTTCGCACAGATTGGGGTATTATCCATCACCGTCGTATGAACTTTATCAGAATGATCCGGAATTATACGATGTTGACTATATTTACGGAGATATTTTAAATAAATCTGTATTGCCTGTGATTATTCGAGCTGATTACAATCGAGATCCGGAGGAGAGCGAACTGCATCATCCATATTCACATATTACTTTAGGGGGATATAAAAATTGTAGAATTCCTGTAGATCGTCCAATATCACCGATGAAATTTGTGAAATTTATTATGGAACATTTTTATTATGTTCCGAGTTCACAGTTGGAATTCAATTTTGAAATTGAGGGTATAGTAGCTTTCGAAGAACATATTGCAGAAAAAGACATAAATAAGAGCAGAATAATAGTATGAAAATGGAGAATGAAATATGGAAATTGTTAGAGAATCTATATTCATACAAACAGCTATAAAATTATAGTGTAAATTATAGTAGAAAAGTAATTGACATATTCATGGTGGCAAGTTAATATAATATTAACAACAGGCAACAGGAGTGTCTGTCAAGCGTTGAAGTAAGGTGTTGTGCCAGGAGGCAGTGCCTTACCAGCTTTATAAGGGTTTAGCATTTACCACAATCTGGCTAGGGAGCAAAAGCTCTCAAAAGAAAATGCTGGGAGGCTCTGCCAAGTGCAGGGCCTTTCTTAATTTTATTATGAAAATAAAGGGAGTTGCGGAAAATATAGATGAGAACAGTTGTTGATTGTGTATCATCATTTATTCCTCTCTTATCAACAATCAACAGAGTATGAAATTGTTCTGGGAAGAAAAAATGTTGCGGTTAAACTTATAATAACGTTTGATAAGAAGGACTGTTTTCATTTGATGGGATTACAGGATTACATATATTATACGACAGATTGAAAAAAGATGTAAAATAGCAAGATTGCCTGATGGAAAATATTTATTCCATCAGGCAATCCTATGTAAACATTTCTTTAGTTTTGATTATTCTGCAGATTCTTTAGAAACAGAATTTTTCTTTTTTCTGGATTTACCAGAAATCATTTTATGACCGGAGTAGATAGCCATAATCATGCAGAGAAGAGAGCTGCAAGCAAAATATTTGTGAGCAGTTTTCATGTTTTTATAGCCGGTATAAAAGGTTCCAATCATGGCTGCCAATGCACCAAGTGACCAATATTTATGTGCTTTCATTTGAATATACCTCCTGCGTTTTTTTATATAATACCTCTTTTTAGAAAGCATGAAAACAGGAAATTTATAAATTCTGTTCTTTCTCAATCTGCTGTTCCTGTTCGTAGCTCTTCCCAAGGATCATATCAATATTGGCAGACACGGTACGAAACTCCCGTTCATAATTCCGGCGGTTAGAAAAATCTTCCCGTTGCATATTTCGCAATTCAATAAGTCGGTCTTTTTCAGCATAGAGGGATTTCGTGGAAGGCAGCTTATTTCCGACAGATTTTTCTTTCAGTGTTCGGAGAGCTGTATCATAAAGAGAAACTTTTTATTTTTATGGTAATAGCTGTTTAGTTTCTGACATTCAGATTACAAACCTGTTTGCGGCAGAGTTATTGATGCCGTATGAAGTCTTTCGGAAAAATTTCTTTGCACATATGAACGAATTGGAAATAACTCCCGGGAAGGTACGGTTGGATGAGGCTATCCGTCTGATTGTTTGTCAGATGAGTGATTTTTTGGTTCCTTATGTGATTAGCATAAATTAAGTCTGCGAAGCAAACGATACTCCTTGGGCTTTGCACAAGGAGATTCATATTTATTGTATTTCGCAGTGTATTACTGGACGCGGAGTGAACAGTAACCAGTAAATAAACAATTTATTGACAAATAACTGACCAGATGTAATAATACCACTCAGAGATAGTATTTGGACTCAAAACTATACTCTGGCTGAAATCACTGGAATCTTATATAAAAGCAGCCAGCCGGAATCCGGAAACGGGAACGGAGGGATGTATGTAATTTTAAAAGATACGAGCCGGTATTTATGATACAAAAAATCAGATTTCCAATAATCTATGGAATAGTAAAACATATTTTATGTATCAGAAACAGGACTCAATATACAGGGAATCAATCAGAAGCGTTTCAGGGTCAAAGTGTATCCTGATGCGCTTTTTTTGCAGATCATAAAGGTATATTTCCTTTTTATGGTGCTGCTTGACTCTGATTTTTCCCGCAGGAAAGGACTATATAAGATGACAATAGAAATGTTAAAAGGAAAAATCCACAGAGCAACTGTTATCCAGGCTGAACTGGATTATGTGGGAAGCATTACTGTGGATGAAGAACTGCTGGAAGCTGCCGGAATACTGGAATATGAGAAAGTTCAGATTGTAGATGTGAACAATGGCAGTCGATTCGAGACATACACAATCTGCGGAAAACGCGGAAGCGGTATGATCTGTCTGAACGGAGCAGCAGCAAGATGTGTAAGCACAGGTGACAAGATTATCATCATGGCTTACGCAGGATATGAGCCTGAAGAGGCACGCACTCATAAGCCTGCAGTTGTATTTGTAGATGAAGAGAATAAGATCAGCAGAGTGACCAATTATGAGAAACATGGTCTGCTGAAAGACATGGCCTGAAAACGTTGATATCAGATTAGAGGCTATCATAAGATGAAAGTGAATTCAGAAAAGAGGCTATCTCAAAAACTATGATACCGGTCCATTGACCGAGAAAGAGGAGATAACAATGCAGGTAACAAAAACAGTAGAAGAAACAAGAAAACAGATCAAAGCATGGAAAAAAGAAGGTAAAACTATAGGTCTTGTTCCAACAATGGGATTTCTTCATGAGGGACATGCAAGTCTGATCAAAAAATGCAGAGAACAGAACGACATTGTAGTTGTGTCTGACTTTGTCAATCCAACACAGTTTGGTCCGACAGAGGATCTTGAGGCATATCCAAGAGATTTCGAACGCGACAGCAAACTCTGTGAAAGTCTTGGCACAGACCTGATCTTCTGCCCTGAACCTTCTGAAATGTATCATGATCCCCATGCATTTGTAAGTATCGATACATTATCTGAGACACTTTGTGGAAAAACACGTCCTATCCATTTCAAAGGTGTGTGCACAGTTGTAACCAAGCTGTTCCATATTGTAGCCCCGGACAGAGCATATTTCGGACAGAAGGATGCTCAGCAGCTGGCCATCATCCGCAAAATGGTCCAGGATCTGAATTTTGATATAGAAATCGTAGGCTGCCCGATTGTCCGTGAAGAGGACGGACTGGCAAAATCCTCCAGAAATACATATTTAAGCGATGAAGAGAGAAAGGCTGCTCTCTGTCTGTCCAGATCCGTAAAACTCGGACAGGAAATCATTCACGCAGGCATTTCCGCAGAAGAACTTCTCGGCAAAATGCGTGCAGTGATCGAGGCAGAGCCTCTGGCAAAAATCGATTACGTTTCCATGGTAGATGCACTTACCATGCAGCCTGTGGAAAAAGCTGATCATAATGTTCTCGTAGCAATGGCTGTCTATATTGGCAAAACAAGACTGATCGATAACTTCAGCTACGAGGTATAATATATGGAAAATATTTTAAAGAAAATAGGAAAAATCAGCAGTTTTGCATCCAGATATATTGGAATCATCATCATTGCCTTTTCATGCCTTGCCTTTTTCTGGAGGGATGGATTTGCATGGATGACAAATTATACATCTGTTTTTCTGGGCGTGATCATGTTTGGTATGGGACTGACCATACGTCTGGAAGACTTCCGGGCAATTTTTTCCAGACCAAAGGAAGTGATCATTGGCGCAGTTGCACAGTATACGATCATGCCAGTCGTAGCCTGGGTATTGTGTAAAGTTATGAATCTTCCCGCAGATCTGGCTCTGGGTGTGATTCTTGTGGGATGCTGTCCTGGTGGAACAGCCAGCAATGTGATCACCTATATTGCAGGCGGTGATGTTGCACTTTCAGTAGGAATGACCATCGTTTCCACTCTGGCTGCTCCTGTTATGACTCCATTTCTTGTGTACATTCTGGCAGGTGCCTGGGTGGAAGTATCCTTCTGGGCAATGGTACTTTCTGTTGTAAAAGTAATTCTGGTTCCTGTACTTCTTGGAATCCTTCTCCGTACACTTGCAGGAGATCATGTAGATAAAGTTTCAGATGTTATGCCATTGATCTCTGTTGTAGCCATTGTTATGATCATTGGCGGAATCGTGGCAATTAATGCAGAGAAAATCTTAAGCTGCGGAGTTCTGGTCCTTGGCGTTGTTGCGATCCACAATTTCTGTGGTATGATGCTTGGGCTCCTTGCAGCAAAAATTTTCCATGTAGAATATACACGGGCAACAGCTATAGCTATTGAAGTGGGCATGCAAAACAGCGGACTGGCAGTTTCTCTGGCAGCAGCTAACTTTGTAGCCAATCCACTGGCAACTCTTCCAGGTGCTATTTTCAGTGTATGGCATAATATTGCAGGCTCCATCTTTGCAGGAATCCGCCGTTCCGGCGTAGAAAACAGGACACGCACAGGTGAAAATGGTGTGTCAGCAGCATAAATAACAAGGGAACGTAGAAAACAAAAAATCCCCGGAATCCTTGGCTTAACAGTGATAAGAAACTAATTTGCTTATCTACTGCCAGCTAACGGATTCCGGGGCAAAAATAACTACTTGAATTTTTTTGCTTTTATGACATCTATAATTATCCCTTTGTTTTTTATAAGCTTTATTCGCCAACTCTCAATTTCTCAGCATTTTGAACGGAATATCCCATATCATAGGCTTTTTTGAAAACACTTTGATTTCTGACTAATCCGGCATCCATCACGTTTGCTGCATATATCTTTCCTGCAATCTTGTATTCTTCCAGATGTTCTACAAAACCATCCAGATCACCAAGCGGTCTTTCAATGATGTCCTCGCCCAGACCAGCCGATATAATATAGTAAACTTCTTTTTTACCAAGATGCTGCCAGATAGGATAAGTGCGGTCAATAAAGGTCTTCATCTGGGCACTGATTCCATAAAAATAAACCGGAGTAGCCAGTACAAGTACATCTGCTTTCCGAAACATTCCGAGTATTTCAGCCATGTCATCTTTTAATACACAGGTACCGCCATTTCTCATACAGCCGTCGCAGGCTCTGTACCATGTTCACCTGATGTCCTTTTGCTTCTGCACCTTTTTTGAACTGCTCACAGCTAAACAGTTCTCTGACTGTATTTTCATATACCACACATTTCTCTGCCTTCTTAATCTTTTTGGCATATTTTTTACTGTTAGTAAAGAATGTCATGGTTCGACCCTATGAAGTACGGCCCTATAAAGTATAGATATTTATCTACAATCTCCCAGTAGCCGCTCTTAGGCGAACCATTCTTCTTAATGACAGCTATGGCTTACGCATCCATGCTCGCCACATGTATGTCCTTCCCCGTGGTTGTGCTCGTGATGAGAACACTTCACATTTGGATTATACGCAAGTGTTTCATTGATAAAGGCTTCTACCGCTTCATCTGCATCTCCGGAAACTCCTCCGAAAAGCTTAATACCGGCTGCCGCTAAAGCTGTCTGTGCGCCCCCTCCGATTCCGCCACAGATCAAAACATCTGCATTCAATGCATTAAGAACTCCTGCCAATGCGCCATGTCCGCTTCCGTTGGTATCTACTACCTCTGAATGTACCACTTTCCCTTCTTCTACATCATAAATCTTAAATGTTTCTGTGTGTCCAAAGTGCTGGAAAATCTGTCCGTTTTCATATGTTACTGCTATTCTCATAATACCTTCTCCTTTTTCCACTGCATATTTTTGATAAAGCTCCTGCTTGTAACATCCTCCAAGGTTGCAGTCGCTACTTTGACCATCGCAGATTCTGAAATCCCCGCCCTCAATTCTAAGCGGATGTCCATCAATAAGTGCATCTGCTATTTTCTTCCTGGCAATCTCGTAAATTCGTTGAACTGTTGTTCTTGCGATCTGCATAGATACTGCACACTGCTCCTGACTGTAACCTTTCTTGTCCAAAAGACGAATTGTTTCATACTCATCTACCGTCAGAATAATGGGGGCTTTTTTCTCCGTATCATCTGCCGGAAGAAATTCTAAAACATTGGGAAAATGGCAGACTTTTCTGCATTTTATTGGTCTTGGCATAAACTGCTCCTTTCTTGTTATAATATAATAGTTCTATAAAGGGCATATGTCAATAACATTTTTGACATATGCCTTTTTAACCAAATCAAGTAAGTCCCCTGCTTCAATTGCGAAGAGCAAACGGGCATCGGAGAGACTTCTGGAAAGCAGTACGAAATATCTTGAAGAGAAGCTGAAACTCACAGTCAACAGAGAGAAGCTTAATGAGATACTGACTGGTTATCTCCATTACTATGGCATCACTGACAATTCAGAGAGAATTACAGCATTTCGTTATAATGTTATGAAAAGCTACAATTTTAAATATCAGGGGAGATCGAGGTCTCTTATCTTCAAATATTCCACAAGCTTAAAAGACATTCTCAACAGAAACTCTGTCATGGGATCGTTTAAATCGGCTTTACCTATTTCAATGATTTTTTCCATTCGATAAGCCAGCGAATTCCTGTGAATACACAAAATGTTAGCTGTTTCCTTATTGTTATGGAAACACTGTAGATATACCTCAAGTGTATGGTAAAGTTCATTTCCCGTTCTCTGGTCATATTTATTCAGTCTGTAAAGGGCAGGGTGGATATAATCTGCAAGTTTTTCTGGTTCTTTGATCTTGTTCATCATTTCGTAGAACTCAATTTCAGAATACCGATGAATTTGATGCTCCATCGGATACCTTTGATCCCATGATATTTCCTTCTTAAGGTTATCAGGGATTCTGTGATTCCATTCAAGAACTGTCCGCGCCTGCTGATAAGCTCTGTAAAATTCATCCATTTTTGAAAAAACCAGGGAGATTCCTACATCCAGATGATACTCTGCCATCGTTTTAAGCATTATTTTTTGAGTATCTACAAATATAACAGAACTCTGATCTGGTACAAGCAGGACTAGTGCATTGTCGTGGACAGTCATATATGCTTCCGGAAAGATATGTCGGATCACAGGATAAAGCTGCTGCTTTAATTTATTTTCCTTCAAAAATGTCTTCGGTTGGATACAAAGTGCATACATTGCATCAGATACTCGAAGATGAGAAATGGAATCTGCCAATATATCAGCCGGAGTTCCAATCAGCAAGGCTTCAAGAAGCTGCTGGTCCGCACTGGTGTACTGAAACAGTTCAGGATGATAATGTCCAACTACGGAGCTGATTGCCCGGCTTACATCACTCATAGCTGCTAAGTGTTCTGCGGTAAAAGGGATATTGTTTTCTATCATCAGAACAAAACCAACCTGAACACCGTTTAAAAACACTTTCGAACTACATTTACGATATGGTGATTCCGGGCAAGATACTTCAACAGCCTCAATGCTGGCTGAAGCCCCCTGGACAGCTTCCAATGACATTACATTTTTAATGAAATCGTATGTACAATATCCACGTTCAATATTCTTTTTCCATAATTTATCCGTAACCGGAATTGATGTAGAATATGACAGGATACGGAATTTCTTGTCACAAAATACCAAGGAATATCCTAATTTGATGGATGCAGAGTTAATCACTTCATCCAGGCTATGGGAAGAGTGGCCTTTTCGAACCAGTTCTTCATATAAACTAACCTGTTCATGTGTCTGAAGAAACTGTTTTGCTGCATTAAAAACCGCAAAAAGCTCTTTTGCCTGTACTGTTGCACGATCCGTGCAGGAATAAGGAAAAAGATAGTTTTCTCCACGAACAAGGATACATTGAGAAGGCTGCATATCAGGAGACAAGACATCTGGATAACCAAAATAGACAATATCTGTGGCGTATCCTGTTTGAGTGCCATCCAGCAGCTCTACATCTCGTATTTCATGAAGATCAGTAGAACAATTTAGTATTATGTTAAAAGTTTTTTCATTTTTTAAATAATCAATAAGATCGGAAAACAGCATCTTCATACTCCTCTTTACAATTATTTGTGAAAAATGCACAGTGTTTTGCAGATTATTATTAATTATAGTGCATTGTGCATAAATACACAATGTCTTTTTTATATTTATGCCGTTGTTTTTTTAACAATGAAAATGTTATTTTTAAGCCATAATAATCAAGAGACACAAGTAAAGGAGGGTGTACATGTATCAGGAAATATTTAAACAGGGAAAAATTGGAAATATTACACTTAAAAACCGGCTTGTAATGTCACCGATGGGTACAAGCCTGGCGGAGATGGATGGGTCTCCATCGGAAGACATGATTGCATTCTATGAGGCACGTGCAATTGGTGGCGCAGCGCTTATTATTCCGGAGATTGCAAGGGTAAACGATCTGCATGGTGCAGGGATGATGCGTCAGCTGTCTGTTTCAAAAGACAGACATATCGAAGGTCTTGCAAAGCTTGCAGAAACAGTACATAAATATGGGACAAAGATATTCATCCAGCTGCATCACCCTGGACGTGAAACAGTAACTGCTCTTACAGGCGGTCCGGTAGTATCTGCTTCAGCAATACCGTGCAAATATCTTCAGCAAGAAACAAGGGCTCTTTCAACAGAAGAAGTAAAAGCTTTGATCCAACAGTTTATCTCAGGTGCTGTACGGGTAAAAAAAGCGGGTTGCGATGGAGTAGAGCTTCATGCGGCTCATGGGTATCTATTACAACAGTTTCTTTCCCCTTACACAAATAAACGCGAAGATGAGTATGGTGGTTCCTTTGAAAACAGACTTCGTATGATCACCGAGATCATAAATGGAATCCGTGTACAGTGTGGACCGGACTTTCCGATCGGTGTCCGTTTAAGCGTTGAAGAATTTCTGGATAAAACAGGAGTGACAGAGGATTATATCCATATCCAGGATGGAGTTAAGATTGCAATGGCGCTTGAGAAATGCGGGATTGATTTTATTGATGTGTCTGTTGGTTTATACGAGACAGGAAGTGTATGTGTAGAGCCGATCTCCTTCCCCCAGGGTTGGAGAAAAGATCTGATCAAGGCCGTAAAAGATCACGTTTCTATTCCAGTGATAGGAGTTTCCTGCATACGTGAACCACAGGTAGCTGAGAGTTTTCTGGAAGGAGGTATTGTTGATTTTGTCTCCATGGGAAGAAGCTGGCTCGCAGACGAACAGTGGGGACTCAAGGTACTTGAAGGAAGAGAGAATGAAATTTGTAAATGTATCAACTGTCTGCGTTGCTTTGAGAGCCTGAATGCATGGATGGGCGCGGGTATTCCTGCGGAATGTGCAGTTAATCCACGTGCATGCCGCGAACGTCTTTATGGAAATGCAGAATATGACACTCAGGAACATAAGGTAGTAGTTGTGGGTGGCGGACCATGTGGTATGATCGCTGCTAAAACACTTGCTGAACGCGGCATGAAGGTAACATTGGTTGACCGCCAGAGTGAGCTTGGAGGTACGATAAACCTTGCAAAGAAGCCTCCTTTCAAAGAACGTATGGGCTGGATTGCTGATTATTATAATGTTGAATTTGAGAAACTTGGAGTTGAATTAAAACTTGATATGGAAGCGACTGCGGATAAAATTGCAGAAATGAATCCGGACGCGGTACTTGTAGCAACAGGTTCTAAATCTGTCATTCCAGGATCTATTCCCGGAATAACCGGAGAAAATGTATATACAATCGAAGATATTCTTTCCGGAAAAGCCGGACTGAAGAATAAAAAAGTAATGATCATCGGAGCAGGTGTTACGGGACTTGAAACAGCAGAATATCTCTGTCACGAAGGAAATACCGTTGTACTTGCGGATATGCTTGACAAAGTTGCTCCTAATGCAAATCATACAAATGTTGCAGATGTATGTGGAAGATTGAAAGAATACAATGCCCAGTTCATGATGGCATATGCTCTTAAAGAGATCAAAAAAGATGGAGTTGTACTTGAAAGACTGAACGATAAGATAAATGTGGAAGTTGCTGCAGATGCTGTTGTTCTTTCCCTTGGTTTCCGTCCGGACAACCATCTTGTTGAAGAATTAAAAGAAAAAGGAATCCATGCTCAGGCTATCGGAAATGCTGTGAAAGACGGTACGATTGCTCCTGCATCCAGAAGTGGTTTTGAAGCAGCAAGGAAATTGTTTAAGACATCTGTCAAAACTCCAAGCTTTATCACTGCTCCGGAGGAAATGCCTAATTTCGGTAAGATATCTCTTATGAAAAATCAGGAGGGAATATATCTTGCATACCTCACCGATCCTGCGGCGATTGCAAAGGTTCTGCCTGCACCGTTAAAACCATTTTCCGTGCCTGTAGTTACGGTATCTGTGTGCCATGTTAAGGAGCCTACCTTTGCTGATGATTATTATGAAGCAATCCTTGGTGTTTACTGTACATATGGAACACAGCTTGGATTATATCCAATAGGACTTGTACTTGGGGGAACCGGTGCAGAAATGGCAGTTCAGTGTGGACGTGACAATGGATCAATTCCAAAGAAACTGGGATCTGAATTTGTAATCCGTCGAAACAATGATCATGTGACCGCTCAAGTCTGCCGTCGTGGTACTGAACTTGTAAATATTGATCTCAAGATTGGTGAATATAATAACGCAATGACCGGAATGCTGTATCAGTTCCCAGAAGCCGGTAAAAAGACATATGGCGGTGGTTTCTACTTCCACCTTGACCGCGAACCGGATAAAGAAGGAAAATCACATTTCCAGAATGGTGCTCTGCTTCAGAATCTCTGTGAATACAATTACCATTCATGGGAGCCTGGTTTTGCAGCGATTAAATTACAATCGTCCATTGATGATCCATGGGGAGAACTTCCAATCAGAACAGTCATTGGAGGTGCGTATTCCTCAAATGATCTGATGGTTCATAAACTGAATTTATGTGAAGAGATTGACGCAGATGTTCTGGCACCGTATCTGCTTACCGCACGGTATGACAGAACAGCATTCATGGAAACAGGAAGAAGATAAGGAGGGCATTGCCATGAAGTTTGAAAACAAAGTAGCAATCATTACCGGTTCAACAAGAGGAATCGGAAGAGCAACCGCAGAACTCTTTGCAAAAGAAGGAGCAAAAGTCATAGTTGTTGGAACAAAGGAAGAACTGGGAGAAAGCTGTGTGAATGAAATCAAGGCAGCCGGAGGAGAAGCAATTTTCTGTAAAACAGACGTGACATCTGATGAAAGTCTTGATAACCTGGTTAAAACAGCTCTGGACGCCTACGGAAAAATAGACATTCTCGTTAATAATGCAGGAGTAGGCGGAACAACTGCCAATATGGATCAGATCACAATGGATGAATGGAACACTGTTCTTGCAACAAATCTCACAGCACCATTTGTTCTTTGCAAGAAACTAATCCCTATTATGGAAAAACAAGGAGCTGGAACCATCGTCAATGTAGCTTCCATGGCAGCAACCGCAGCTGGCCGCGGAGGGCTTGCTTACACTTCTGCTAAACATGGCCTTCTTGGACTCACCCGTCAGATGTCATTGGATCATGGACGTACAGGAGTGCGTATAAATGCTGTTCTTCCAGGACCGATTGCAACAGATATGATTGCACGTGTGCTTGCAATTCCACAGCATCCGGTAACAATGAAGATTGGAATGAGTCCGGCAAAACGTCCTGGAGAACCTATCGAAGTAGCACAGGCCATTGCATTCCTTGCATCAGACGAAGCTAGTTTCATCCATGGAGCAGCTTTGGCTGTAGATGGCGGATATACGATATTTTAAAAATAATTGATATGCATTAGAAAAAGGAGTCATTTGGACTCCTTTTTTCAGTACGTAGGATCTGACTGCAGAGATAAATCAAAATATAGTACCCTAAGGAAAATCATCCAAGTCTAACGTACTGTCAGTACATGAATTCTTAAATAGGAGAGAACTATGTGCAGCAGATATTACATTGATCCCGGTATGACGGAAGATATTTCCAGAGTGGTACAGAACATAGATGGGAGGATCTGGCTGGCACAAGGAGATACCCGTCCGACCGATGTCGCACCAGTCATTGGACAGTCAGAACACGGACTGGAACTGGGTATATGCAGATGGGGATATCCCCTGTCAAAAAGCAAGGGTCTGGTCATCAATGCAAGGGTAGAAACTGTTTTGGATAAACCTTCTTTTCAAAACGGGATCTTATATCACCGGCTGTTGATTCCGGCAGGCGGTTTCTACGAATGGAATTCCCTGAAAGAAAAGAGTATCTTTACCAGACTGGATTCCTCTGTGCTGTACATGGCAGGGTTCTGTGACTGGTTTGATAATAGCAAAATGCCTGTACTTCTGCAGGCTTAGTCTTAATTTCTGTGATTTCATATTCGCCCTGGTCAAGGTTTTTAAAACTTCCAAATCCGTATTTCGTCCTTGTTTCCATATAAATCCAGTAGTACAATATGTTTATAAACATAAAGGAGGATTTGATTACCATGAAGAGAAAAAGGTTTTCCAGATTACTATTCTTAATGCTGACTATCATGATTACTGTTACGTTTTACCAGCCAGCCCAAGCAGCTTCCGGTAAATACACCGGGACCTACACAAAAACATGGTCTGTTTCAAGCAATATGACGGTCACCATCAAGCCGAGCTATTCCGTCATTGTAAATAAGGTTACCAGTACCAAAGTCAGGCTTCAGCTTGAAAAACTGGGAGTCAATGGTTCGCCTATCTATGCGACTGCTCCCATTACAGCAAAGCGTAAAGGAAACACAGTTTCTTTTAAGTGGAAAGATACATGGGGCAATTCCGGCACTGGAACATTAAAATTGTACAAAGGATACGTCAAATTAAAAGTAAAGCAGACATATACCGCCAGGTGGAATCGGAGTACTCTGGATACAAGCGGAAAATATATGAAAATCTACCGCAAGAGTGGTAATACAAAAATGGATAATATAGATTTATAACAACAGGGCAGAAACAGTTTTAATGCTGTTTCTGCTCATTTGTTTGGTTAATAAATTTTTGTCATTTTGGAAGTGTCCATAAAATTTATTTTCCGAATTTCTCCAATGTCTCCAGTACTCACATCCGGACAAAACGTGTAATCTTTTGTCTGGTTCCCAATAGTCACACGGGCATACCAGTGTTCGTTCCAGTTCCCGTCGTAATAAAGATTGCTTATCTTGTCGAAACCACCGATCTCTTTTGCTATGGCACACTGGATTGTTGGGGTTGTAGAGAATGTCTGGGTCTGACCTTGTGAAGTACAACTAAAAAGGATAAAGCAGAGTTAAAAGATCTATAAAAGAATTATAAAATCGGAAATAGAGTGGAAAGAGAGAAGAAAAAAGCCAGAGTTCCTGCTATAATACCTACATCAATGTTTGAGGCACTTTTTTCTGTTCCTTTTTAAAAGGCACTGCTCTGGCAGTTCTTTTGACCAGGGCAGAAGACTGTCGATAACGGATGGATCTTCCAGATGATGATTGTTTGGCGTTTCAGTGAGCAGATATTTCAGATACTCATAGACATCCAGTTCATTCGCTCTGGCGCTTTCCACCAGTGTATATAATACTCCATTTGCAAATGCTCCTTTCGGAGTATCAGCGAACAGCCATGCAAGAATGTCTGAGTCTGACCCTATGAAGTATAACTGAAATAAAAAAAGAGCCGTTCATTGATAAGCAATCCAATATAGACTTTGGAAAATATCTAGTAAAAAGAATCAAATATGTAGTTGTATAAAAGTATCATACACATAGGGGAGGAAAATCTATGGAACGCATACATATTGTTAAAAAAAGTGTAACAAAGTTAGATGTCGATTGTGTGGTTAATGCTGCCAATGAAGGATTGTGGGCAGGCGGTGGAGTATGCGGAGCTATTTTCAAAGAAGCCGGATATAATGAATTGACAGATGCTTGCACGAAGATAGGTCATTGCGATACAGGAAATGCTGTGATCACACCAGGGTTTCAGTTGAAAGCCAAATATATTATTCACGCTGTTGGACCACAGTGGCATGGTGGCAGTCATAATAAAGAACATTTGCTTCGAAAATGCTATCAAACGGCATTGCTTTTAGCACGGGATAATGGATGTAAATCTATAGGATTTCCTCTAATTTCCTCTGGTATATATGGTTATCCAAAGAAAGAAGCGTGGCAAGTGGCACTAAGGGCAGTTGCAGATTCTCTTGATTCTTTTGTGGATATGGAAGTCTATTTTGCTGTATTAGATGATACGATGCTTGCTATGGGACAGGAAATATATCATGCTATGTTCGATTATACAGGTGATTCATTGTTGGTATCTATTGATAAAGAAAAGCTGTGGCAGTGTATAGAGCTGTTGTGTAAAATACGGAAAATTGAATGGAAAACACCGCCATCAAAAAATGGATTGAATTATTTTCCCTTTCCAATCTATCCAGAGGGGATTTGGCAGGTGTTTAACCTTATGAAGCCGGATAGAGATTATGGAAAACATATGGAACAACAGCCGAGAAACATAGTACCAAGTGAGATGTCTGTAGAGCAGATTAATATAAGACTCACCTTGATTCAAAGTAGTGAACGTTTCGGTGATGGTAATGTTGCAGCAGAAATAGAAAATGGTAATTTGTTAAAAATGTTACTTCGCTTAGATGATCTTTTGAATAAAAGCGTAAAGAACTAGAATTTGCTTGAAAGAAGGTGAGGCAACACATTTGTAGCATTGGGGTCTGACACCAATGTGGTCAACCTAGCGTCAACTTAGGGGCATATTAGCGAATATCCTCTAATGCAAACTACAAAATTAATCGGTTTATGACAGAAAACAGTTGCTGTTTTGTTGGAAACCAGAAGATTCATAAAAATTGCCGCACTTAAATAAGCCTATTGATGAATGCTGGCTCTATTTTAAAAAGAAGCTTT
>OLQX01000272.1_pt1 | contig 65366 bp, 70 predicted proteins | sample 1672581 | NCBI WGS metagenome assembly OLQX01 (sample SAMEA3136701, study PRJEB25190) | human gut metagenome | reverse complement strand
ATTTCATAAGTATGAGTACCTCCGATGTCTCATACTTAAACAACGGCCGCGGAGCGGCCCGGATTTTCAAAAACTGTCAAGCCCTTTTCAGCAAAAAAAGAAGAAAAAAAAGAAGTCCTACAGTTTATTGTAGAACTTCAAATTTCAGTCAATTTGTCAAATCTCTTAACTTACTTGCATTGGATTTCATACTCACACATTTTTATTATTCACCTTCAGATAGAGGTATCATTGCGGCACCGATAATGCCAGGCTCATCTAATTCTGCAATCTTGAATGGTGTATCATGTACTGCATCATGAGAGAACTTCTTGAAGTTTTCAATCACACCAGGCAAGAACTTGTCAGCACTCTTTGTCATACCGCCACCGATCACAAACATTTCTGGATCACAAACAGTACTGATTGTTGCGAACATCTGTCCAAGATCTTCTTCCATTTGAGAAACAATTGCCTTTGCCTTTTCATTTCCCTTTTCAGCAAGATCAAATACATTACCAGCATGCTGGATATCTTCTTCAGGAAGTGCCTGCTTTCCTTTACGTGTAATTGCAGTACCACTTGCTTCATTTTCAACAGCACCAGCATTTAAATAGTTTACCTTTTCACGATCACGGTCAATGATCATATTTGCAATTTCACCACCGAAACCATGCATGCCGCTGACTGTCTTTCCATCCACAACAAGTACACCACCAATACCTGTAGAAATTGTTACATAGAATACTGTATGTAAACCTTTACCAGCACCAACAAGTGCTTCTGCTAGACCAGCACAGTTTGCATCATTATCGAGATATGTTGGCAAATGGAATTCTTCACTTAATTCCTTTGCCATTGGATAACCTTTAAATCCCTTTAAGTTTGTTGAAAGAGTCATTGTCTGTGTCTTCTTGTCTACTGGACCAGGTACACAAACACCAATACCACTAGCTTCCTGTACATTTGGAAGCTGATGAATGAGATCCTTAATATTTCCCATTACCTTTTCTGGACCTTCTAATCCATAAGATGGTCCTTTTACCTGCGCGAGAATTTCCCCGTTTTCTGTGATCTTGGCACATCTGACATTTGTTCCACCAAGATCTACACCAATGTAGCACTTCATGATTTATCCTCCTTATAAATTTTATCTGTTAAACCAGTTTTGGCTATACTTTCTTACGCAACTTCATCTCCAATAAGATTTGCTCCAGAAACCTTTGTAATCTTTACTGTCGCAAATTCACCAGGCTGATGATCTTTGAGTGGATGAAAACGAACATTTCCATCAACATTATCCGGAGCCATCTTCGCACTTCTCCCAATATACATCTGTGTTAATGGATCCACTCTTTCAATCAATACTTCCTGTACTGTTCCAATTTCTTTCTGCAGAAGAGAAATGCCAATGATTTCCTGTGCGTCCATGATTTCTTTTCTTCTACGTTCTTTTTCTTCCTGTGGTACGTTGTCATCCATATCGTATGCAGCTGTACCTTCTTCTCTAGAATATGTAAAGATACCTAAACGATTCCACTGCAACTGCTTCACTAAGCTCAAGCTTTCTGCGTGTTCTTCTAAAGTTTCTTCAGGAAATCCTGCAATCATTGTTGTACGCAGCGTTGCATCTGGTATTTCTTCACGAATCTTATTCACACGATCAATGATCTGTTCACGACTTGTCTTTCTACGCATTCTTTTCAATACTGCACTAGAACCATGTTGTGTTGGAATATCAAAATATAGAAGTACATGTTTAGAATTCTTGATTGTTTCAATCAATCCATCTTCCATTTCATCTGGATACATATATAACATACGAATCCATGAAATTCCTTCAATCTGATCCAATTCTTTTAACAGCTCTGATAAATGTGATTTTCCATCAAAGTCAAAACCATATCTTGTACAATCTTGTGCTACAAGTGTTATTTCTTTCACACCTGTAGAAGCTAAACGTCTTGCTTCTTCTAGAATTTTATCCATTGGCTGAGAGTGCAGATTTCCACGAATGAATGGAATTGCACAGAACGCACAACGATTATTACATCCATCACTAATAGCAAGATACGCCATCCAGGGTTTTCCAGAAAGTACTCTAGGTGTCAATCCATAGTTATTGGAAATCTTTACACCTAATACTTCTGTTAAAATGGATCCCATGGAAGCATATTCATCAATGGAAATAAAGCGATCTACTTCTGGCATTTCCTCTTCCAGCTGTGGTTTATATCTTTTCGCAAGACACCCCATAACGATAAGTTTCTTTAGATTTTTCTGCTTATAATCCGCAACATCTAAAATCGTTTCAATGGCTTCACTTTTTGCCGCATCAATAAATCCACATGTATTTACAATAATCGCATCCGCATCATCATAGGATGTTACGATTTCCTGATTGGACTGTCTCAATAAGCCCAGTACGTTTTCTGTATCTACCAGGTTTTTTGCACAACCTAGAGAAATTACTCCAATTTTCATTTTTTACCTCTTAAAAATTCCGTTTTTATTATAGCATTATTGAAAGCGTTATTAATGACAATTCAAAAAAAAGAAATTAATATATTTCGCAAGGAGGATATTGTTATGATCAAAGTATATGGTACAAATACATGTCCAGATTGTATGGATGCAAAAGCAAATCTAGATTTTTACCACATTCCTTATACATATATTGATGTATGCACATCTGTTAAAGAGCTGAAAGAATTTATTCAATTGCGTGATCACGCTTCTGTCTTTCAAGAAGCAAAGGAAAATGGTTTTCTAGGTATTCCCGCAATCATTAAAGAAGATGGCTCAATCACACTTGACTGGGAAAGCATCATCAAAGAAAACGAACATGAAGTCATTCATGTATCCAGTGGAAAAGCATGTGGAATCGACGGAAAAGGCTGCTGAAGCCTTTTTTCTGTGTATAATAGATACATGTTATTAAAGATCAATCAAATTAAAGTTCCTGTTGGAACAGCTTTATCAAAAGAAGATATCGCAAAAAAGCTACATACATCACTACATGATGTCATTTCTTATACAATTGAAAAAGAATCTCTAGATGCACGCGGAGAAAATCTAGTCAATTCCTATACGGTTCTTGCAGATATTAAAAACGCTGAAAAGCATCTCAGAAAAAAAGATATACAGATTGGAAAAGAAGAAAAATATATTGCTCCTGAACCAATCCAGACGGATGAAAGACCAGTGATTGTAGGCTTTGGACCGAGCGGTATGTTTGCTGGCCTTCTCTTAAGTGAATGTGGATGCAGGCCAATCATCATTGAACGAGGAAAAAAAGTCGAAGAACGTCAGAAAGATATCGATGAATTCTTTCAAAAAGGTGTACTTCTAGAAGAAAGCAATATTCAATACGGTGAAGGCGGTGCTGGTACATTTTCCGACGGCAAGTTAACAACACGTATGAAAAATATCCGTGTCAAAAAAGTACTGGAAGAATTAATTGAAGCTGGTGCAGATCAGGAAATCTATTATCAGAATCGTGCACATATTGGTACAGATGTTCTTAGAGTATTAGTGAAGAATATTCGTGAAAAGATTATTTCTCTTGGCGGTGAAATTCATTTTTCAACACGTTTAGAATCCATTGAAACAAACAATGGAAAAGTACATTCCATTTTGACAAATACAGGAAAAATACAGACAAATCATGTATTGTTATGCTGCGGACACAGTGCATCTGATACATATGAAACACTTTACGCACAAGGGATTCCTATGATACAAAAAGATTTTGCATGTGGTGTACGTGTAGAACATCCGCAGGCACTGATCAATCAAAATCAATATGGAAAGTTTGCAGATCACCCTGCTCTTGGTGCTGCCAGCTATTCTTTAACACACCATTCCTCCAATGGCAGAGGTGTCTATTCCTTCTGTATGTGTCCTGGTGGTGTTGTCATTCCAGCTTCTACGCAGGCTGCTTCTTTGGCCGTCAATGGTATGTCCTATAGCCAAAGAGATGGGAAGAATGCAAACAGTGCAATCTTAGTACAGATTCCAGCAAAGGATTTTGATCATGGACATCCATTAGATGGATTTGCTTTCCAGAAACATCTGGAGAAAAAAGCATATATTGATTTATTCAATGCACCAAGTGAAAATATCAAAGACTATATTGATCACACAAACCCTTCTTCTTTAAGAATCGAATCTTCTTATCCTAGAGAAACTGTTGTCTATGACATGCATCAACTATTTTCAGATGAAGTGAACCAATCTTTAGAAGATGGTTTCCGCAACTTTGATCATAAAATTCCTGGTTTTATTGAACAAGGAATCATGGTAGGTATGGAATCTAGATCTTCTTCTCCGATTCGTATTCTAAGAAATGAAGATGGACAAAGCAGCAATTGTCTTGGTCTATATCCTTGTGGAGAAGGTGCAGGATATGCAGGAGGCATTGTTTCCAGTGCAGTCGATGGCATCAAACAGGCAGAAAATGTAATAGAGAATATAAAAAACAGTCACTGACTGTTTTTTTAATCAAATATTGACATCTGCTGGCAACGATGCGCTGCAGGATCCAAATCAAATTCTGCCGGTTCAAATCTAGGACATACACTTTCAGAATTTGAAATCACAGAAGAAGCAACTCTTGTACCAATTTCACAGGATTCCTTCAAACTCTTTCCATATGTCAAGCCAACCGCAACACCTGTAAAGAATCCATCTCCTGCGCCTGTTGTATCAATCACCTGTGTCTTCTGTGCTGGAATATGTCCATAATTCCCATGTTCATCAACATACACAGCACCCTTTTCACCAAGTGTTACGACAAAGTTAGAATACTGTGCTGTTTTCGCATGCTTTGCGATAATTTCAGCAAGCTGTTCTGGTTCATATTTCGAATAATCTTCAGAGAATAATATACTTGCTTCCTGATCATTACATACAACACACCCTGTACGCTTCATCAGATCCCTTCTTTCCATCGCAATCGACATATTACTTACAACGGCATACACTTTAATCCCATACTTATCTGCCAATGCAAAAATACGATTCAAAATATCAGAATCCATATCAATTTCTACGACGATACTATCAGAAGAAGCAAAGATTTCATCTCCATGTTCATCTAGAATATTCGCGATTTCTGATAAGTCTGGACGCTGTGAAATAGAAGCAACAACATCTCCAGCATTATCAAATATGGCAAGCCACGTACCTAGTCCTCCATTTGCTCTACGAATATATTTTGTATTCACTTTATGTCTGTTGAGCTTTGCGATGACATCACTTGATGTACCGCTGTCATCAACAACACTCACAAATGTTGGTCTCAATTCAAGATTTGCGATATCTTCCGCAACATTTCTGCTAACACCACCATGTACCTGCAACACTTTTCCAGCATTTCTACCTGATGGAATATATTTTTTATTCGGATATCCTTTCACATCCATAAAAACTGCACCAAAAACTGTAATAGGCATTCCATTTCTCCAATTCTTTACCAAAAGGATACAAGAAATTTACATAAGACACAACATTATGGATGCATACTTTCAATAAACCAGCGATTCTTTTCCAAGAAAAGATTTCTTCTTTGTCCACAGATCATACAGACATATCGCACTCCACATCCACCAACTTGAGATGCTCTTCTTTCTTTGCTTAATACCTTATCAATCTGATAAGTCATTCCATTATCCCAACAGACATATAATGGAACAATATTTCCATTCTTTGTTTGTTTTACGACGACATCAACATATCTTTTATATAGTTCCATACACTTATCCTTTCTTCATCATTATATGAAAATATATGAGCATTACAATATCAAATGCAACACTTTTTAAACAAATATTTGATAAATGTGCATAAGAAAGCTAAAATATATGTATGACATTACAAGAAGTAATATTGGAATATAAACAAAGATCAGGATTATCCACTTCACAAATTGCCCTGAAACTAGGTGTTGCCCGTTCTACTGTCATGCGATGGGAAAAAGGAGAAGTTACACAGATTACATCCAAAGTATGTGCAGCATTAAGCAAGACTGTCGGTTATGATGTAACACCGCTTCTGAAAGGAAATGATGGACGTATCAAGATCCCAGTTGTTGGATATGTCAAAGGTGGCTATGACATGTTCGCAGAAGAAAACTATCTAGGAGAAGAAGATGCCTCCTTAGCGGATAAGCAGCTTGGTGACTACTATTTAAAAGTGGAAGGTTCTTCAATGATTGGTGTTGGTATTATGCCTGGTTCCCTTGTTCTTGTTCACGCAACAAACCATGTGGAAAGCGGTAAAATCGCAGTTATCATGATCAATGATGAAGTGACTGTAAAACGATTTCTTCTGAAAAATAAAATGGTTATCTTAGAAGCAGCGAACCCGGAAGTTGAAAATCGTTACTTTACACCACAGGAAGTTCGTTCTTTACCCGTCCGCATCATTGGAGAAGTCATTTCTGTAAAAACCTATCTATAGCAAAGGGATGTATCAAAAGCGATACATCCCTTTTCATTTCATTCAGCTAATAAAAGATGACGATAGCTTGTTACACCAGCAGCATGATAATCAATACCTGTTAATTTTGTATTTTGCAGTGCTGTATTACCTGCCTGATACAGAGGAACGATCGCAACGTCTTCACTTACAAGCAATTTCTCTGCTTCTGCGAAATCTTCCCATCTCTTTGCAGAATCTGCAGCATCTGTAACTTCTGCCTTTGCAAGCAAAGCATCATAGTCACTAGATACATATTGTCCAGAATTTGATGTTGATTGAGAGTTGAATAAATCCATGTATGTCTGTGGATCTGCATAGTCAGGACCCCATCTTGTCAAACCAATATCATATTCATGGTTATTCATATCTTCCATTCTGCTCTTCTTTGGTTCACACTTCGCTGTAATTGTGAAGCCAGTCTTTTCTAAAGCATCCATGATATATGCGGCAACATTCTTAGAAACATCTGCATCTTCATACAGTAATTCTAGAGAAATGGAATCTACACCAAGTTCCTTGCATGCTTCTGCATATTTTTCCTTTGCCTGATCTGTATCATAAGAAAGTGTAACTTTACCCGCAGCATCACGATAATCTTCTCCAGATTCATTGATTGCGGTTTGTTTTGTCACAAATCCATCCAATGCAACTGAGCCATCTTTCAATACAGAATCACACATTGCACTCGTATCAATGGAATATGCAATAGCTTCACGTACACTCTTATTTGCTAGATATTCATTGCCAAAATTGAATGAGAGATACCATGAGTAACCAGATAAATATGTAACGAGATCATCACGATCCTTATAGTCTTCAATGACTTCACTTGTCAGTTTTACATAATCCAGGTTGCCTGCTTCATAGTCAAGAATTGCAGACTGTCCCTGGATGCAGCGGAATGTAATATCATCCACATTTTCTGTGTAGTTGTCTTTATCCCAGTAAGAATCATTCTTTGTAAATGTATAGGAATCACCAACTGTCCAGCTGGACATGATATACGGACCGCAATAGAGCATATTATCACTGCTTAATGCGTACTGATCACCTTGTTCTTCAACAAATTTTTCATCCAAAGGATACAAAGATAGGAAAGACATCAATGTCAGGAAATAATCACAAGGAAGTGAAAGTTCCACAACAAATGTATAATCATCTTCTGCTTTCCATGATTTTGCATTTGTTGTATTCGTGGAAGCTGCTGTATCAATCAAGAATGCATAGTCACTTGCAGTATTTGGATCAATCAGACGATTCCACGCATAGACAAAATCATTCGCTGTTAGAGCTGAACCATCACTCCACTTCGCACCTTTACGAATATGGAACGTATATGTCAAAGCATCATCACTGATATCCCAGCTTTCTGCTAGATCAGGCTGCGCAATACCATTGCTGTCAAGCTGTACTAGACCAGCCATGCATAAGCCAAGAGTCTGAAAAGATGTCCCGTCTGTAGCAACAGAAGAATTCATACTTGAAATATCTGTGTCTGAAGCAATCGCTACAGATTTCGTAGAAGTAGTTGCTGTAGAAGCTGCTTTGTTTGATGAATCACATCCACAAAGTAAAGCTGCCGCAAGAATACTGACAAATATCTTTTTCATAGTCTTTCTCCTCCTATTAAAAATATGCACTCATTTTAATGAGTACATATTCAAGAAGTAAGAATAAATTATTACAATATGAATTAAAAACCTTTCATAAATTATTTCTCGTAGTCAATACAAGCTCTGCTAACCATATGTTCTACAACATAGTTTTTAAATGTTAAATGAATTGGATCATTCTGATACGCATTCAAATCATCTATTGTTTCAAAATCATAAATCAAGCAAAGATCATAGTTATTCTCAGGTGTACAAGAAGCATTCACAACTGTCTTCCCACCTTTTGTAGAAGACAATGTATGCAAAGGTTCTGCAAGCTCTAATGCTTTCTGTAAAACTGCTTCATGATCTTCCTGTTGAAGCTTAAACATACATACGTGCTGAATCATATATCTTATCCTTTGATTTCAAATAAGTAATGATATAAAGCACCAATCATATTTGCATCATTACCAAATTCACAAGTCACAACTTCTGGTAAAGTAGCTGGCATGAAAGCACCAGCTTCATCATAGTATGCATGCAGTTTCTTATGTAAAGATTCCATGAGTAATGGCTGCTTACTGATACCGCCACCAATCGCAACACGTTCAACATCCAATACAAACTGTAAAGAAACAATACCAGCAGCTAAAGATTCACAATATTCATCAATCGCATCCAATGCTTCCTGTTTTCCTTCATTTGCATCTGTAAACAAGATTCTTCCATTCATTCCTTCTGGATCAACACCGAGTTTCTTTGCGTAGTTATCACACATGATACCAACACCATTCACTCTTGCCCACATCTTTGTCGGATCATACTTGCCAGAAAGAAGCGTTGTTGGAATACCAGAATACTCACCTGCCGCAAAAGTAGAGCCACGGTATACTTTTCCATCAATGATAACAGCACCTCCAATACCAGTGCCTAACACAATGACTGTACCATTAGAAACACCTTGCATGCTTCCCTTCCAGATTTCTGCAGCTGCTGCAGCCTTTGCATCATTTTCAACCGCAAAGTCTACAGGAATCATTTCATGCAGTTTATCCTTTAAATTCACACCATTAATGTAATTCAATGCACCACTTGTATAGAAATATCCTTTTGTCGCATCAATCTTGCCAGGTGCACTCATTGCAATTGCTTCAATATTAGAATCAGCATACTGATCATAAATGCCTTTGATAGATTCTAAAAATGCATCTAATCCATCATATGGTGTAGGCACTTCACCCTTTTCCTTGATTTCTGCATTTTCATCCATCAATGCATACTTGATATTAGTACCGCCAACATCAATTGTTAAATAATTGCTCATATTTAATTCCCCTTTAGTTTTCTTTACTTCTATTTTATATTTCATCTAGTAAAAAAACCACACAAAAAAAAGACGGTTATCCATAAACCGTCAATTTCATTAGAAATCTACTTCATCTGGATCCAGACCAGAGCCGCCAAAATTCTCCAATGCATCGATTCTCTGCATATCTTCTGCATTGATTTCAAAATCAAATACATTACTGTTTTCTTCAATTCTTGATGGTGTTACTGACTTTGGAAGAGGCAGGACATCATGCTGAATGCACCAGCGAATGCAAATCTGTGCTACGGATTTTCCATAATGTGATGCAATTTCCTGCAAATCTGGATTTGTCAGCATTCTGCCAGTTCCAAGAGGTGACCATGCTTCCACAAGGATTCCATTGTCACGACAATATTTCACTGTTTCTTCCTGCATAAAGCCTGGATGGAATTCAATCTGATTTACCATTGGCTTTACTTCTGTCTTCATTAATGCTTCTAGATGATGCGGTTTAAAGTTAGAAACACCAATGGCTTTGATTTTTCCAGCCTTATAAAGATCTGTCATTGCTCTCCAAGTTTCAAGATTGATTTCTTCCCAGTTTTCATAGTCTTTTTTAGAAGCAGGCCAGTGAATCAAATATAAATCTAGATAATCCAAATCCAGATCAGACAATGTCTTTTCAAATGCCGCAATTGTTTTTTCATATCCACGCTGTGTATTCCATACTTTGCTTGTCACAAATAAATCTTTTCTAGCAATGCCGCTTTCTTTGATTCCTTCTCCAACACTTTCTTCATTTTTATATGCTGCAGCAGTATCAATATGACGGTATCCGCAGGCAATTGCAGCCTTTACACCATTGACAGTAACTTCACTGTCTGGTGACTGCCATGTTCCGTAACCAATTTCAGGAATCATGTATCCGTTGTTTAGTTTCATGTTTTCCATAACTTTCTCCTTATGTTTTCTTCACATAGAAAAAGAATAACATAATGGTTTTTATTTTTGTGATGAGATGCTTCCAAAAAAATATCTAAATTCTCCAGCCGACTGCCTGTTCTCTAGCTTTTACCTCTTTTTCATATTTCAAACGCATTTAAAACATTCCTCTGGATGTTTTCTTGCAGATTGAAATGCCAAACATATTTTGAATCTTTTCTGCATTTCCAGTATGCGCCATATGATTCATCTGTATATACTTCAAAATGTTGTAGATTCCTTTCATCTATCATCAGCCAAGTGCTACATCCAAAACCATCATTAAACTAAACCCAACCACAAAGAAAACTGCACCAATATTAGAATGTTTTCCTTGTGACATTTCAGGTATCAATTCTTCAACAACCACATACAACATTGCCCCGGCAGCAAAACTCAACATATACGGCAGCAACGGTATAATTCGCTGTGAAATCAATATTGTCAATACTGCACCAATTGGCTCCACAACACCTGAAAGAACACCACCCAAAAATGCTTTTCCTTTGCTTACGCCTTCAGCTTTCAACGGCATTGATATAATTGCTCCTTCTGGAAAATTCTGAATTGCTATACCAATGGATAAGGCAAGTGCACTCGCTGCTGTAATTTGTGTATTTCCCGCAAGAAATCCAGCATACATAACACCCACTGCCATTCCTTCAGGAATATTATGTAACGTCACTGCCAGCACCATCATCGTTGTACGATTCAGTTTACTTTTTAATCCTTCAGCTTCATTACTTCCTACATGAAGATGAGGAATCAGATCATCTAATGCAAGCAGAAACAGAACACCAATCCAAAAACCGACAAATGCCGGCAGAAAAGAAAAAATTCCTAAATGTTCTGATTGTTCAATTGATGGAATCAACAAACTCCAAATAGATGCAGCTACCATAACACCTGCCGCAAATCCAGCAAGGGCACGATGTATAGATACACCAAGCGTATTCTTCATAAAGAGTACACAAGCTGCACCAAGTGTTGTTCCAGCAAACGGAATCAATATCCCAAGAAATACTTCCATACGTTATTTCAATTCCTTTCTGTTGTTTTCAAAACTATTATTTTATTTGATATATTTCGCACAGCTGGAATCTTACCAATCACACGATACATAGGATGCAATTCTTTCATTCCTTCCACTAAACTGACTTCATTTTGAAATGTAAAATCAGACAATAAATCCTGCAGCTGCTTTCCATTTTTTATGCCCCATGTGAATTTTGCATTGCTACCTGCAATCGATTTTTCCTTTACGTGTTTCACAACAAATGGAGACATCGTTTCTACCATAACTGTTACATTTTGAAAGGATTGATCAATGATTGAAAACATTTTTTTCACATCATCTTCCTTCAAATACATTGTTAATCCTTCAATAATGACTAGAACATCTTCATTGTGAAAAGTAATATCATCCACATACGTTTCATCCATTGCAGATTTTGCAATTTGATAAACTGGACCTGTTTCACTCAGAAACCTGCTTCTTACGTTCATCGTTTCTGGTAAATCAACATTGTACCAACGTAAGTATTTTCCTTGCATTCGATAACACCTTGTATCTAGTCCACATGCAATATTGATAACAATTGTGTTTTTATGATTCTCTAAATATTGTCTGACCATTTGATCCAATACTATTGTTCTAGCGATAACACCAGAATACATAACCATATCTTGATCAGCTTTAGAAAAATCATAGTCTATCTTTTCCACAAGTTCAACCGCAATATCGTCTCTAATTTTATGGTCAGGTTTCCTTGTTTCTTTTGCCCTTGCATATAAGGTCTGTATCATTGTTTCCACTACACCTGTTACGCTGACTTTTTCTTGCATTTCCTGTCATCCTTTTCTATCTGTTTTTCTAACAACACAATGCAATCGCATCCCTTTACGAATTTCAAATTTTTCGAGTTTCAATCCAGATTTTTCACAACATTCAAAAATCAATTCTCTTGTAGGAACACGAACATCTCCATGTCCAAACAAATTTGCTAGAGGAAACTCTAATGTATTCATCAGCCATATCAATGCTTTATTGTCACTGGTCACATCTCTTAAAATCAATCTTCCATTTGGACGCAGACATCGTTTCACACTATTGAAAAATGCCTGTGGAGATGGATAATGATGAAAACTCATCGAACAGATAATTGCATCAAAACAATTACTTTCAAAAGGAAAGTTCTCACAATCCCCTACAACAAACGTTGCATTTGGAATGTTTTTCTTTTGTGCCTGTACAATCATTGCTGGTGTTAAATCTAGACCTGTATAGTGCCGTTTAGAATATTTTTCTGACAATAAAGAAATCATTGGTGCAGGACCACATCCCGCATCCAGTAAATCTTGAAATGGTTCTTTTTCTAATTCTTCAAGAATTTCTGGATAATCTTTTTTGCACATCTCATAAATTCCCGCATGATTACTTTCATATCTTTCTGCAGCTTTTGTAAATTCATCAATGGAAAGTTTTTTATATTCTTCGTTTTTCATACAATTCTCCTGTTATGTAATTATGAATTTAATACGTTTTATTGTTAGTTTCAACTAACTTTTAAAATTCAGAAAAACCATAACAGAATTAACTGTTATGGCTGTAGGAAGCAATGATTTTTTTACCTGTTGCCAAACCTTCTGGTGTGAGATATACGATTCCGTAATGTTCTTTGACTAATAAACCATCATCGGACAGTCTTGTCAGCATCGCATGTACAGAAGGACGGGTAACATCTAATTCCTTTGCAATCTTGATGGAACGAATCCCTTTTCCTTCAGGATCCATTTCCACCATTTTTACAAGATACTTCTTTTTCGCTTCACTTAAGCAACGACGCTGCATATACCTAACCTACGCAGCTTGTTCAACAACTGCTTTTCTCTTGTTTGGATCTGGTCTAAATAAGAGATAGAGATATACCGCAAGAACGATAATTGCCGCAATTGTACCAATACCGAATGCAAGCTCACCAGTAATCAATCCACCAAACTGATATACCATTAATGTAACTGCGTATGCGTTGATATTCTGGAATGCAATAGAGAACCAGAACCATCTCTTATCATTCATTTCCTTCGCTGTAGAAGAAATTGCTGCTAAACATGGTGAATCATAGATATTGAATACAAGGAAAGAAATTGCCGCAATACTTGTTGGGAAGAATGATGCAAACTGCTGATGCATTGAAATTTCATATTCTTCAACTTCACCAAGACCACTCAATACACCCATTGTAGAAACAATACCTTCCTTAGCAACGAAACCAGACAAACTAGAAGCAACTGCCTGCCATGTACCAAAACCAAGTGGCTTGAAAATCCATGCAATTGCATTACCAATAGAAGCGAGGAAGCAATATTCAGTATCAACAAGTCCAAATGTACCATCCTGGATACCAAAGGAACCAAGGAACCACATTACTGCACAACATAGGAATAAGATTGTACCAGCCTTTTTCAAGAATGCCCATACTCTTTCCCAAACGTGAAGCAATACACCCTTAACAGAAGGAATATGATATGCTGGAAGTTCCATAACAAACGGGGAAGGATCACCAGCGAACATCTTTGTCTTCTTTAAGATAACACACATTACAATAACAAGTGCAATAGAAGCTAGATAAATCACTGGAGCAAACCACCATGTACCTTCTCCAAGCAGGTAACCTGCAATCATTGCGATGACTGGAAGTTTTGCCCCGCAAGGAATCGTTGTTGTTGTAATCATTGTCATACGACGATCTTTTTCATTTTCAATTGTACGTGTAGCCATGATACCTGGAACACCACAACCCTGTGAAATCATAAATGGAATAAAGGATTTACCAGAAAGACCAAACTTTCTAAAGATTCTATCCATGATAAATGCAACACGTGCCATGTATCCACAATCTTCCAGAACAGAAAGGAAGAAGAATACAATTGCCATCTGAGGTGCAAAGCCAACAGGCGCTGCAATACCACCGATAATACCATCTACAACAAGAGATACGACCCAATCAGCTGCACCAGCACTTTCTAGTAGCCCCTGTACTGCAGGCTGGATCCATTCACCAAACAAGACGTCATTTGTCCAGTCAGTAACAACTGTACCAAGTGTAGCGACTGCTACCCAGTAGATAAAGAACATGACTGCCGCAAAGATTGGAAGTGCAAGCCATCTATTTGTTACGATCTTATCGATCTTATCAGAGATAGATAACTTTCCAGCATTCTTCTTTACATAGACATTTTTTAATAATGCTGCGATATATTCATAACGTTCATTTGTAATGATTGCTTCAGAATCATCATCTTCTTTATCTTCAACTTTGCTGATGACAGATGCAATAGAATTCTGAACATCCTCTGTCAGCTTTATATCTTCAAGAACCTTCTCATCCTTTTCAAAAAGCTTGACTGCGTACCATCTCTTCTGTGCATCAGTTAAATCTGCATAAGATTCAATAGAAGTTAATGCACCTTCAACATCCTTTGTATATGTCATTGGTGAAGGAAGAGATTTTGTTTTAGCAGCTAAGATTGCTTCTTCAGCAGCCTTCTTGATTCCCTGTCCCTTTAAAGCAGAGATTTCAACGATCTTGCATCCAAGACGCTTGCTTAATTCAGCAATATTGATATCATCCACAGCTTTTTTTACAAGATCCATCATATTCATGGCAATAACCATTGGAATTCCTGTTTCTGCTAACTGTGTTGTCAGATACAGGTTTCTTTCAAGGTTTGTACCATCAATGATATTTAAGATAACATCTGGCTTATCACCAACAAGATAATTTCTAGATACAACTTCTTCCAATGTATATGGAGAAAGTGAGTAAATACCTGGCAAGTCTTGAATTGTGACATCTGCATGTCCCTTCAGCTTACCTTCCTTCTTTTCAACTGTTACGCCTGGCCAGTTACCAACATACTGGTTAGAACCAGTTAATGCATTAAACAATGTCGTTTTACCGCAGTTTGGATTTCCTGCCAAAGCAATTCTAATTTCTGACATGTCGTTCCCCTTTTCTTACTTTACAAGTTCAACTTCAATCAACTGTGCATCATCTTTACGAAGAGATAATTCATAGTTTCGTACAGTTACTTCTACTGGATCTCCTAGTGGAGCAACTTTTCTAACATAGATTTCAACACCTTTTGTGATGCCCATATCCATGATTCTTCTTTTCACTGCTCCTTCGCCATGGAGTTTTACAACTTTCACAGTGGATTTTACTTTTGCTTCTTTTAATGTCATGTGTATCCCCTTTCCACTAGATCATGATCTTACTAGCCATAGACTGGTCTAGACCAAGTCTTGTTTCTTTCACGTTCACAATCAGATTGCCACCGTTTTTAGAAACGATTTGAACCTTTCCGCCTGTCACAAATCCAAGATCTTCCAGATGTTTCTTTGTTTCAGGTTTTCCTTTTACTAACTGAATTGTTACTTCTGTTCCAATTTCTGCAAATGTTAAAGGTAACATATACTGCCTCCATCTATAGTTAGTATTATCTAACACATAGTTAGTTTAGTAGAACTAACACTGTACGTCAATAGTTTTTTCATGAAAATTTACATTTAATCATAAAAAAATAACCAGATGGTTTTCATCTGGTTACTCTTCTTCAAATTCAATTACGCCATTTTCCATGGATTTGATCTTTGCCAATGATTCAACACGAATTCCTTTGCTGCGTGTCAGTTTACCACCATCCTGGTAGCTCTTTTCAATACAGATTCCAACACCTGCAACTTCAGCATTTGCCTGTTTTACAACATCAATCAGTCCCTGCATTGCTAATCCATTTGCCATAAAGTCATCAATAATCAAGAAACGGTCATTTTCCTGCATATATTTCTTAGATACTGTAATTGTATATTCACGATTATGTGTATAAGAATACACTTTGGATGTATATACATCCGATCCAAGATTTGTAGACTGTGACTTTTTCGCAAATAAGAGTGGAACATCAAATGCATCTGCAACAAAGGATGCAATTGCGATGCCACTTGCTTCAATTGTTAATATCTTCGTGATATTTTCATCTTCATATAAGCGATAGAATTCCTGCCCAATCTGCTTCATTAAATGAATATCAATCTGATGATTTAAAAATCCATCTACTTTCAGGATATTTCCATCTAATATCTGCCCATCCGCTTTAATTCTTTCAACTAGTTCCTTCATAAATCGTACAACTCCGTATATTTCCTTGTTAAATATTCAATATACACATTCACATCAAAAGATGCACCTGTTGCCTTCTGCATGATTTCATCCGCATCATACATACAGCCATATTGATGAATATTCTTCTTCAACCATTCTATGACTGTATCATAGTGATTATTACTTAACAACTCATCTACGGCAATTTCTTCCTGCATTTTCTTAACAAACTGTGCAGCAAATGCAGAACCTAGTGCATATGTTGGAAAATACCCAAATTCTCCACAGGACCAGTGTACATCCTGTAAAATACCTTCACTTGCATTCACAGGTCGCACACCTAAATACTTCTCATACATATCTGCCCATGTTTGATCCAGTCCTTCTACACTGATAGAACCATTAAACAGTCCCTTTTCAATTTCATAGCGCACAAGAATATGCATTGGATATGTCAATTCATCAGCTTCTGTACGTACAAGAGATGGTCTAGAGACATTCACTGCTTTCATAAATGTGTCTAAAGAAATATCTTTCAGCTGCTGTGGAAACTGTTTTTGAAGATATGGATAATTATATTCCCAGAAAGACTTTCTTCTTCCTAAATAATTTTCACAAAGTCTGCTTTGTGATTCATGCATCCCACTAGAAATACCATCAGAAAGAATCATTCCATCAAATCTAGGATCACAATCATGTTCATAGTAAGCATGTCCTACTTCATGTACAGTAGACAAGATTGCAGACATCACATTATCTACAAGATATTTCGTTGTTGTACGACAGTCATTTTCACAAGTCCATGATGTAAATGGATGTTCTGTTTCATTCTGATATCCCCATTGTGGATCAAAGTGAAGATATTGTAAAAGATGATCCATGAACTTCTTCTGCTCTTCTACAGGATATTCTTCAAATAAGAAATGATCATCAATCTGTTTTGCTTCTGTTACCTTTTGAATCAAAGGAACAAGCTTTTCTTTCAGTGCATTAAAGAATACATCATACTTTTCCTGGTTCATACCTGGTTCAAAATCATCCAGCATCTGATCATACAGATCTTTTGTATCATTTCTATAAGCATAGACTTTCTTTTTTGCTTCAATAATTTTCTTCAAATATGGTTCAAAGATTGTATAATCATTATTTCTTTTTGCTTCCAGCCATTTTGTATAAGATACACTCTTCAATTCTTCTAAAGCAACAAATTCATCTTTAGGAATACAAAGTGTTTTACGCATTTCCTTTTGATAAAGAAAGGCAGCTCTTCTTAAATATGCTTCTTCCTCTTCATCATTCTGCATTTCTTCTAAAACAGGAAGCATACTTTCATCCGTTTCAATAGAAAACAATTCCCCAGCTAAAAAAGCAGCTCTTTCATCACGATATGCATTTCCACCACCTGGAGCAACGGTCTGCTTATCAATATCAATGATTGCCAGTGCCATACTATAGGCAGATCTTTTAAAGATCCATTCTTTCAAAAGATGATTTCTTTCTGTACGATTCATTTCAACAATCCTTCCATACTTTCTCAGCAATTTTCTTGATCAATGCAAGTTTAGCCCACTGCTCTTGTTCTGTTAATTTATTTCCTTCTTCTGTAGAAGCAAATCCACATTGTGGAGATAAACACAGATTCTCTAATGGATGATAGAGTGCAGCCTGATGAATACGACGAATCACTGCATCAGCATCTTCTAATTCCCCTGTTTTACTTGTAATCAAGCCTAAAACAACTTTCTTATTATCTGGAACAAACTTCAATGGTTCAAAACCACCTGCTCTATCACTGTCATATTCCAGATAGAATGCATCCACATTTTCTTTTGCAAATAAGTATGGAGCAACTGGATCATATGGTCCAACATTTGCATATGTAGAATGGAAATTTCCACGACATACATGTGTATTGATAACCATATCCTCTTTCTTGTATGCAAGAACAGCATTATTTAAAGCAACACCTTCTTCACAGATTTCTTTCAGCTTTTCTTCCGTTAAACCAAATGTTTTCCACATATCAGGATCAGCATATAATGTCCATGTACAGTCATCTAACTGTAGATTTCTACATCCAGCTTCATATAATTCATCAATGACTTCACCATATGCTTTGACAATATCATTTTTTAGATCATCCTGGTCTGGATATACTGCATCATTTTCAGCTTTGAATTCAGGAAGTCTTAGCTGTGCAAGTAATTGTGTAGGTGCAGGGATTGTCTGCTTTACTTCAATACCTTCTTCTTCAAACTGTTTTACAAATTTGAAGTCTTCAACAAAAGGATGATTTGTCCCGGAAATCTTAGAAACAATCTTTGCACTTTGATTCCTTGTTGTTTCTCCATGGAAATGTAAACCATCTTTTGTATCAACTTTTTCAATTCCATTAAGTCCCCAGAAAAAATCCATATGCCACCATGTTCTTCTGAATTCTCCATCTGTAATAAAATGATAGCCTGCCTGTTTCTGCTTCTTCACAAGATCTGTAATACATGCATCTTCAACTTTTTTTAAAGCTGCAGCATCAATGATTCCATTTTCAAATTTGCTTCTAGCTTCTTTCAAAGCTTCTGGTCTTAAAAAACTTCCTACATAGTCATAACGGTAAGGTGCCCTCATAGTGTATCCCTCTTCTTTCTAATGCATCTATGATAGCAGTCTTCAATATATATTTCATTAGTAATTTCAGAAATACAATGTACTTTAATTGTCAAATTTCAGAAACATTTTCGTTGATAAAAGAAAGTATTTTCATTAAAATAGGTACGTTTTTTAACAGGAGGAATGTCATGAGAGTTGGATTAGATATCGGTTCTACGACTATCAAATGTGTTGTTCTAGATGAAAATGATCAAATATTATATTCTTCTTACGATCGACACTATAGCCACATCATTGAAAAAACCAAAGCACTTTTAACAAAGATCAATGATGAATTCCTGCATAATGAAAAGACAATTCTTGCGATATCAGGAAGTGCAGGAATGGGATTGGCAGATTCTTGCGCTGTCCCTTTTGTACAGGAAGTCTATGCGGAAAGAGTTGCCGCAAAACGATGTGAACCTGACACAGATGTCATTATTGAACTTGGCGGAGAAGATGCAAAGATTCTCTTTTTAACAAATGGTGTCGAAGTTCGTATGAATGGATCCTGTGCAGGCGGTACAGGTGCATTTATTGATCAGATGGCAACACTGTTAAAACTTACGCCAAATGAAATGGATCAGGAAGCTTTAAAAGCAGAAAGAACGTATACAATTGCTTCTCGATGTGGTGTATTTGCGAAAAGTGATGTGCAGCCACTCATTAACCAAGGTGCTAAAGCAAGTGATATTGCATCATCCATTTACCAGGCAGTTGTCAATCAAACCATTGCTGGTTTAGCACAAGGTAGACCAATCAGAGGAAATATCCTGTATCTTGGTGGTCCATTAACATTTTCAAAATGTTTAAGGGACAGCTTTGATCGCACATTACATGTACAAGGCACATGTCCTGACAATTCATTGTTATTCGTTGCGCTTGGTGCAGCCTATTACGCAGATCAGGCATTTGATGTATCGCAAGTCATTGCTTCTTTAGATCAATATGCAAATACACAAGAATTTGCATCCCTGCCGCCATTATTTAAAGATCGTGATGCATACTGGAAATTTAGAAACCGTCATGCAAAAGCATCTGTCGGAAGAATTCCTTTTACGGATCAGACAGGTCCCGTACACATTGGAATTGATTCCGGTTCTACAACGATCAAGATTGCGGTGATTGATGATGATGCAAATCTATTATTTACTGATTATCGTTCTAATGATGGTCAGCCATTGCCACTCGTTATTCAAACATTACAAAAACTATATGCACAACATCCAAATATGAAAGTTGCTTCTTTAACTGCAACTGGATATGGAGAAGAGCTCATGAAGCATGCTTTACATTGTGATTTTGGACTTGTAGAAACCGTTGCGCACTTTACTGCTGCCAAACATTTCCGTCCAGACGTAGATTTTATTATCGATATTGGCGGACAGGATATGAAGTGTTTCAAGATTGAAGATGGTGCGATTTCAGATATTTTCTTAAATGAAGCTTGTTCAAGTGGATGTGGTTCTTTTCTGCAGACATTCGCACAGGCTTTAGGCTATAAAGTAGAAGACTTTGCAAAGATGGCACTCTTTGCCAAAAATCCAGTCGATCTAGGATCCCGCTGTACAGTATTTATGAATTCTTCTGTCAAACAGGCACAGAAAGATGGCGCTACTGTTGACTGTATTTCTGCTGGTCTAGCAATTTCTGTTGTAAAAAATGCCTTATATAAAGTCATTCGTTGTTCTTCACCAGAACAGTTAGGAAAAAATATTGTTGTACAAGGTGGAACATTCTATAACGAAGCAGTATTACGCGCATTTGAATTAGAAATGGGTGTTGATGTCATTCGTCCGGATATCGCAGGACTCATGGGTGCATATGGTGCTGCACTGTATGGCAAGGCGCATACAAAGCAAGGTACCCTTTCCAGTATGTTATCCAAAGAAGAATTAGAAGCCTTTACAATCAAGACACAGTCGATTCAATGTCAAGGCTGTGGAAATCATTGTCAATTGACAATCAATACGTTCCATGATGGGAAAAAATTTATTTCTGGCAACAGGTGCGAAAAACCAGTCACTGGAAAAGCAAGTGATGATTGTTTCAACCTGTATGCGTATAAGTTAAAAGCATTAGATGCATATAGAAACAAAAAGACAAATGGCACAAGAGGAACGATTGGTATCCCAATGGTACTGAACATGTATGAATTACTGCCATTCTGGCATACATTATTTTCATCATTGGGCTATTCAGTAGTTGTCTCCCCTTTCAGTACACGTGCAATGTATCAAAGTGGACAAGGTACAATTCCAAGTGACACCGCATGCTATCCAGCTAAACTGACACATGGACATATGGAATGGCTCATACAGCAGAATGTGGATTATATCTTCTATCCATGTTTGTCATATAACGTAGATGAACATAAAGGAGAGAATCACTATAACTGTCCAATCGTTGCATACTATCCAGAAACTCTGAAAGATAATATGCTTGTTCTCAAACATACAACATTCTTAGATCCATTCATTGATATTTCCAATCGAAAAACATTTGAAAAGAAATTTATTTCTTACGTGAAAGAAACATTCCATATCAATGATAAAAAACTGATTTCTAATGCAATCAAACTGGCATATGCAGAATATGAAGCACATATGACGGATACAAGAAACAAAGCAAAAGAAATGATCAAAGAAGCAAGAAAGCAAGGAAAGAGAATTATTGTCCTGGCAGGCAGACCATATCACATTGATCCTGAAGTCAATCATGGTATTGATAAGCTGATCATCAAACAGAATGCCTGTGTGATTACAGAAGATTCTATTTCTGATTTGATCAAGCCATTTCATACAAATGTATTAAATCAATGGACATATCACGCTAGACTGTACGCTGCAGCAAAATACTGCACGACACAGAATGATATGAATCTTGTACAGCTTGTATCCTTTGGATGTGGCTTAGATGCAATTACAACTGATGAAACGCGTGAAATCCTGCACGAAGGAAACAAACTCTATACACAGTTAAAAATCGATGAGATTACAAATCTAGGTGCGGTCAACATTCGTATCCGTTCCTTATTTGCGGCATTAAAGGAAAGAGAAGAGGAGGTATAAATCCATGGAATATTTAACTCCAAATTTCACAAAAGATATGTTAAAGGATTATACGATCCTTTTCCCAAATATGGCACCATTACAGTTTCAATGCATTCAAAAAGCAATGGACTCTGAAGGTATTCATTGTGAAGTACTCAATAACAGTGGCAGTGAAGTTGCACAGCTAGGTTTGAAATATGTACATAATGATACATGTTACCCTGCACTTCTCATCATTGGTCAATTCATTGATGCATTAAACAGTGGTAAATATGATCTCCATCATACCGCATTACTGATTTCTCAGTCTGGTGGCGGATGCAGAGCATCCAATTACATCAAACTGTTAAGAAAAGCTTTGGTAAAAGCTGGATATGGCTATATTCCTGTTGCTTCTATCAATCCAACAGGCTTAGAATCATCTTCTTCTTTACCACTAACATTAACTTTAGTCAGAAAACTAATTGCGTGTGCATTCTATGGAGATGAAATTGCCGCATTAAGAAACCAGATCATTCCCTATGAAGTACATCCAGGACAAACTGAAGCATGGTGTAATCAATGGATCCATGAAATTGGTGTATGGATGCATGAAAATAAAAACTACTCTATCCATGCGATGAAAAAGAATTTTGTGAAAATTGCTAACGATGCAAAAAAAATTGAACGAAAATCAGAAAAGAAAGTTAAAGTTGGTGTTGTTGGAGAAATTTTTGTGAAGTTCTCTCCACTTGGCAATAATGGCTTGCAGGAATTTCTGGAAAAAGAAGGATGTGAAGTCAATATGCCTGGTATCATGGGATATATTAATTATTGTTGTGCAAACTTTGCATTAGATGCCAAACTATACAATATGAATCAGACATTTGGATTTATGGCCGAAAAGCTGTTAAATGTATTAGATTCTGTTGGACAGGCCTGTGCAAAAGCAATGAAAGATGCTGGCTTCTATGGTGCTGGTCCATTTAAACAGCTCATGAAAAAACCAGAAGGCATTTTATCTCTTGGCGTAAAAATGGGTGAAGGATGGCTGCTATGTGCGGAAATGGTGGAACTCATTGAAGATGGATATTCTAATATTATCTGTGCGCAGCCATTTGGATGTCTGCCAAACCATATTGCCGGTAAAGGCGTAACAAATAAGATTCGTGAAAAATATCCAGAGGCAAATATCACTGCAGTCGATTACGACCCTTCTTCAACAAAGGTCAACCAGGAAAATCGAATCAAGCTGATGCTTGCCGTTGCTAGAGAAAAACTACAAACTGCTTGTGTTTAATCATACATTACAGTTAAAATATAAAATATGATTCAGGAGGGTACCATGGAAGATTTTATTATTGCTACAGCTTCTACATGTGATGCAGATAGAGAATGGCTTGAAGAAAACAACATTCCTATGATTTCATACACATTTGAAGTCAATGAAAAAGTATATATTGATGATTGCAGAGCTGAAACAAAACATGCACTCTTCCATGAAATGCGTGAAGGTCATCAGCCAAAAACATCTCAGATTACTGCGTATGCTTATTATGAATTCTTTAAAGAACTATTAGAAAAGAATAAAAATATTCTATTCTTAGATATGGATAAGGCATTATCCTCTTCCTACTTCAATTCACAGCGTGCATATGAAGATATCCAGGAAGAATTTCCAGATAACAATTTAGCCATTGTTGATACTAGATGTGTTACGATGGGGCTGACATTTCTTCTAAAAAAAGCAGTTGCATTAAAAAATGAAGGGAAATCCATGGATGAAGTTTATACCTGGATTGAAAATAACAAGTTTAGAATTTCTCATCGTTTCTTAGTCGATGATCTAGAATGGTTGAGACGTGGTGGAAGACTTTCCAATGCTTCCGCAATGATTGGCTCCCTTCTATCGATCAAGCCGCTCATTCATATTGATGATGAAGGAAAACTTGTTGCACACGCTAAAATTCGTGGAAAGAAAAAAGCAATCAAAGAAATGATTGCCGAAATCGATCATGATTTAGATCCAGCCAATGCAAAAGAGTTCATTGTTGGTCATTCAGATGATTTAGAAGAAGCTGAAAAGCTCGCTGGCTTACTCAAAGAAAAATACCCAGATGCTTCCATTTCCATTCAGGAATTAGGTCCTGTGATTGGATGCCATGTTGGTCCAGGCTTCCTGGCATTTGTATACTTATCAGATAAAGAAAGTAGAGTTGCATAACAACTCTACTTTTTTCTTATTGATTCTCTTGAATGGATTCAATTGCCAGCGCAATTAATCTAGCGAATGGTTTTCTAACGATCTCTGCAGTTTCTAATACTTCTTCATGTGTCAGTTTCTGATCCAGCATTCCTGCAGCCATATTTGTAATAACAGAAATACCCATAACATTCATTCCTGCGTGTCGAGCTGCTATGGCTTCTGGTACAGTAGACATACCAACCGCATCCGCACCTAAGATACGGAATGCACGAATTTCTGCAGGTGTTTCAAAAGAAGGACCAGAATACATCATATATACGCCATGTTTCGTTTCAATTCCTTCGTTATGTGCCTTTTCCTGCAGTGTCTGCCATAGTTTTTTAGAATACACTTCTGACATATCTGGGAATCTTTCCCCAAAGGAATCCAGGTTTTTACCAATGAGTGGATTGGATCCAGACATATTGATATGATCATCAATCAACATGAGATCTCCTGGCTTAAAGTCATAGTTTACTCCACCACATGCATTGGAAAGAATTAATGTATGTACACCAATTCTCTTTAATACACGTACCGGAATCACTGTTTCCTGCTGAGAATATCCTTCATAGTAATGAACTCTGCCATCCAGTACAACAACTTCTACACCATTGTATGTACCAAAGATCAGTTTTCCTTCATGTCCTTTTACTGTCGGTGTTGGAAAACCTTCAATACTGGAAAAAGGAATTTCTTCTTTGTCTGTTAACTGTTCCACAAAATCTCCCAGACCAGATCCTAAAGTAATTCCAATTTCAGGTTTACGGTCAGTTAAATTTCGAATGCATTCAACGCAATGATTAATTCTATTCTCCATCGTCATCTCCTTTTTCAAATACTACAAAATCATCTTCTACTGCTGGTTTGATAGTCCAGATCTTAAGATTGATATCTTTTCCAGACATACGAATCTTATGCTCTTCCTTTGTCGGGAAAATTCTGCTGGACATAACTGTTTCACCATCATTGATGAATATTTCAACTGCACTGTGATCGACAAAGATATCTAATGTTTTCAATGCATCTAATGTAATCTTTCTTTCTGTACCAAAATCTGTATTCATCTGATTCACAAGTGCTTCTCTAGAAATCAGGAATGTTTTTTTCCGTGCATCATAAGAAATCTCAAATCCCTTTTTCAAATCTGTTGCGAATAAATTCAAACCAACATTATTATTGCCAGGATTGTCTAAATGAATCACACATGCATCAAGCATTCTACGACGCATGTCATCCTTTGTTACAACACCATTTTCTGCATCAAATACAAGTACATCTTTGATTGTTTCTAATGCTATGACTGGACGCTGAATGAGTTTTCCATCTTCAATTGTTAATTCACGTGCAAGTGTCTGCAAGCCAGCCCATCCTTCACTTTCCGTTACAGGGTAGGAATAATCAGAGCATCCAAACCATCCTTCCAGGATTGCCTTATCATTCTGCTCTGCTTGAAATGCTGTCTGTGATGCATAGAAATCAAATCCTTTGTCTAATTCTTTCATTGGTCCATCTGGTGTAAATGTCATTGTCTCTAAATCCAGATCTCCGACAAAATAAACATTCGAATACGCATTCAAAAATGCCTCTTCTTCTTTTTCAAGACCCTGTGGTGAAAATAAAAGCAGCCATTTATCACCAATCTTTTGAATACATGGACATTCCACCATAAAGCCAAAAGAATCATATCCTTTGACCTTCAATTCAGATACAAAAGTCCATCCCGTTGCAATCTGTGAAGATTTATAGATCAGCATCTTACCTTGCTTTTCTTCATTCTGTGCACCCATCAGAATGTAATATGTACCATTTTCAAAGAAAATCTTTGGATCTCTTTGATGTTCGTCGGTATATCCCTGCTGAGGCTGAATAATTGGGCGTTTTAATTTTGTCAGATGATTTTCTTCATCAATTGCCGCAATCATCTGATATTGGATGATTGAACCATCCTCTTCTTTATGATTTCCTGTATAGACTAGATATAAAAATTCATTCTTTACAAATCCACTGCCAGAAAAACAGCCGTAATTGTCATAATTCAATGTCGGTTTCATTCCAAGGCCAATGTTTTTCCAGTGTACCAGATCATCACTCACAACATGATACCAATGCTTCATTCCATGGTATCCCGCAAATGGATACCATTGATAAAACAAATGCCATTTTCCATTAAAGTACGAAAATCCATTTGGATCATTCATCAGGCCAGTAACTGTCTGAATATGATATTCACAACGATACTTGCTTTCTTTGATCTTTTCATGAAGTTCATACAATTCTTCTTCATCTCTTTCATTTACGATTCTAGCTAATTCTTGTTCTGTATATTGCATCATTTCACCTTCAATCTATATTGAATCTCATGTTTCTGTATATCACCAGCACGTAAAACAGGTTTTTCTTCTACATCAGGATAATTGATTGCATTTGGCATATATTCTGCTTCAAAGCAGACTGCACTTCTTTCAGGATACAAATGTCCTTTTTTACCCATTTTATTTTCCAGCCAGTTTGCGGAATATAAATGCATTCCTGGATAATCACTATACGCATGTAACTCTAGCTTTTCACTTCTCGCAATGGCCATTTCTCTAAGACCTTCTCCAAGAATTGCATAGTGATGATCATATCCTTTTCCAAACTTTAACTGTTCATTTTCATCATTGATATCTTTAGATAGTTTTTTGAAATTTCTAAAATCAAATGGCGTATTTTCAACTGGTACAAGTTTGTTCAGTGTTAATCCATTTGCATCAGATAATCCATATTGATCTGCATGAATCTTCACTTCATGATTCATCGCATCTTCACTTTCATCCAGGTTGAAATAAGAATGATTTGTATATGCAAATAAAGTATCTGCATCACTTCTTGCTTCCGTCTTTATAGAAATACCATCTTCCAGTAATGCATATGTCACTTTCACAAATAGATTTCCTGGATACCCTTCTTCTCCATCTGCACTTGTATAACGGAAAGTAACACGATCCTCTTCTTCAATACCATTCCAGATCTTCTTATCAAATCCTTCTAAGCCGCCATGGTTACAATTCCCATTATTGTTGAGCGGAAGCGTGTATACTTTTCCATTGAGTGTAAACTTGCCCTTTTCAATACGGTTGGCAGTTCTACCAATCGATGCACCAATATAACTTGTCTGATTTAAATATCCTGTAACACTTTCAAACCCTTCCACAACATCAATACCTGTATCTTTATTGATAAAGGATACAAGTGTTGCACCATAATTCATAACTTTCATCACGATATGATCATTTTCAATTGTGTAGAGTGTTACTTCTCTACCATCATTTAATTTTCCAAATGTTGTCTGCATATGATTTCCTCTTTTACCATATCATTTCTATTACTACTATTATCTGACAAATTCTTAAATTTGTGAATGGAAAGGGCTATCATACTTGAACATTCAGGAAGAAATGATAACCTATTATCGATGAAAATATTTGTAAAAGACGATAGAGAACAAGACTCAGAAGAAGAAACAAGTGGCACACGCTACATTATTATTCCTATCTTGATACAACTGCTGATGGCACTTCTGCTATTTCTTAGAAGTCGTACTGCAGCTTTAAATTATTTATATGCTTTGATTCCGCTTCTATTCGCAACAAGTTTTATTGGATCCTATGTCTATAACAGAAATGGAGATATGAAGCTGTTTTCCAGTGCCGCCATTCTAACAACGGTTGGAACTGCACTGCAGCTATTGATTGATCAGATCTACGATCCTATTACATCGTTCAGTACGATCAAATTGATTGTTTCTTTTGTTGTGGCAATCGTATTTGTCATGTTCTATACCTTGTTTCGAAAACTGCTGAACAAATCATGGATGGTATATGTCATGATGGTCATTACTGCCGCAATTTATACTATCCTGCTTATATCTGGAAGTGATCCAAATGGATACGGAACAAGTGCATGGATACGTATTGGTGGAATTACGGTACAGCTGACTGACTTTACCAAAGTTGCATCAATTATGTTTTACAGTGCACTGTTTTCTTCTAAGACAAGTCATGATGACAATCAGATTCTTGTATTATCTTCGATCTTTTTTATCATTAATTTCATTGGTTCCCTGTTGATTAAAGAATTAGGTTCTTTCTTCATTCTGTACTTTCTGCATTTATCCATTCTGTATATCTTCATGAATAAAGGAAAGAAGAAAAAACTGTATTTACTTTTCATATTCTTTATTACAGTTGGTGCACTTTTTTTATCATTCATGCTGTATAAACTTATTCTTCCTTCTCACGATGCAGGTACAATGAACACAGTGACAAAAGCACTATGGCCATTTCTCAATAAGATTCATCAAAGATTCTCTGTGACTGCCAACATCAACGCTGATCCATATGGTGCCGGCTATCAATTGCTGCAAGGAAAGAAAGCATTATGGATGGCTGGATGGTTTGGCAATACAGTCAATTTCCATGCAATCCCTGTTGCGGAAAGTGACATGGCATATATTGCACTTGTGAATGCATTTGGACATATCTTTGGCTTCTTCGTCATTTTCCTGTTTTTAAGAATCATGCTGAGTGGATCTGAATTATCAAGAAAGAAGATGAAAGAAGAAAAACAGGATGCGGTAGTTGCGTATGCCAGCACAATACTCATTGTCATGCAGGCAATGATTGTTATTTTAGGTTCTTGTAATATCATTCCATTTACTGGTCTGCCAATTCCATTCTTATCTCGTGGCGGTACATATTTAACACTCACATTCTGTTTGACTGGTTTACTTCTTCATATGTCTGAAGAATATGAAGATGAGGAGGAAGATGAATATGTGGATGAATAACGATGAACATCATCAGATGAACAAACTATCTAGACAGCGTATCCGTATTGTTGAAGTATGCAGTATTGTCTGCTGCCTGCTGTTTGTTGGATTCTTTTCAGGAAAATATTTAATCTCCCCTGTCTTTTCATCACAAAAACAAGGCACAAAAAATACAATCACCTATAATGCCATTCAAAATTATGTGGTTGAAGGTGACATATTAGACCGCAATGGCAGTGCGATCATGGCAAATGCATCAGAAGGAAGCAGTGCCTATGCAAACTATCCTGAAAATGAATCATATGCATATTTATTAGGCTATTATTCTGTAAATTCAGGAAAAGAAAATACGTATGGATTACGTGGCAATTTAAAAAATTATTCTTTATTTCATTTAGACTCCAGCAATAAAGGTGCAACGGTACAATTGACAACAGACAATACATTACAAGATACAGCATATGATTTATTAAATGAACAGGAAGGTTCCATTACTGTCATTGATAATCAAACAGGAGCAATGCTTGCATTAGCATCTCATTCAACGATTACATATGATGTAAATGATATCAATTCTCTGTTATTAAGTAATGTAGAAGGTTCACAATATCGTAGAGGTACATTTGAAAATGATCCTCCAGGGTCAACATTCAAGATCATCACTGCAGCCAGTGCACTTGAAAAACAAAAACAGGATGGATTTGATGATTCCTTCTTCAATTACTATGATACGGGAACATATCTTCCAGAAGGATCTGACTGGACGATTACAAACTATCAAAGTACTGCATATGGAGATGTTGATCTTGAAACGGCAATGAATAAATCCATCAACTGTTATTTTGCAGATCTTGGTATTCGTATTGGCAGTGAACAGCTAACTAGTACAATGCGGGAATTTCTTATTGGAAAAGATATTGAAATTCCATTTTTAACAACATTGCATTCTTCCTATCAAATCAGTGAAAATGCAAATGATGAACTTGCGCAGACTTCCTTTGGACAAGGAAATACACAAATTACACCTGTACATCTGGCAATGATTGCACAAGCCATTGCAAATGACGGTATTATGATGAAACCATATGTTGTTTCTTCCATCTACAGTGGTTCTACACCTTTATACAAGCATCTGAATGGAAAGCTCACAAAAACAACAGACGCTGATATTTGTGACAAACTAAAAAATATCCTTCACACAACTGCTGAAGGATATGGGCTCGATGAATATAGCTATGGTATGGTCTATGCAAAAACAGGTACTGCAGAATGTGCAAATGATCGTATTCATACATATATGGTTGGATTCACAGAGAATGCTTCTTTCTGCATTTCTTTGAACAATTCCGATCACAGCTATAACCTATACCCAATTGCACAGCGTCTTGTTTCTACAATCAATGCTGTCTATAACAATAACTAGAGGTTTATTTCCTCTAGTTATTTTTTAAAGATGCATAAAGATTTGTGTTCCATTTGATCTGATCCATTGATACATGTATATACATGCCACGAACAACAGAATGGAATAAATGATGATATACACATATTCATTCATGATGACATTCAGATAAAGAAGGAATGCAATTCCATTAACAATCATTGGAACCATCATCGAAATAAATACAGATAAACTTTGCTTGATTGGAACCATTTCATTTGTCCACTTTAAGTTTGGCATATTCAGGTTCACAATAAGACCAAACAAAGCTGAAAATGTAATAGATAAGACTGGTGTAATGATCATAAACAAGGACATTACGACATCACTTTTAGATAAATAGATGCATACAAGTGATACAAACAAAGAAGGAATGCCTGTCAATATCAGATGCATCTTTACTTTTGCATTCAATATATCTTCTATCTTTACAGGAAGAGATTTTGCTAACCATATTGTTTTCCCTTCTAGAGAAATAGAAGGTGCTGTGATGTCATTGAAGGAAGCTAATGTACATATAGCAAGTATCATAAGTGGTGCAAGCAATGCTGTATCAATGCCTTCCTGTTGTAATAAAACAATAACAGATGGGAACTTCAGCAACATATAAATTGCGATACCAATCATAAATACAGAACCAAGAGAACAATTCAGCATATACGAAGAACTACTCTTGAAATGCAGGAATTCTCTATATAGAAGAGAAGAAGAAACAGATCTTGTCTGATTTTTCTGCTTTTTTGTCTTGATTCTTTCGAAGCTCATCGTCTGTGAAGAAATTTCAAAAAAACTCTTCTTTAAAAAACACCATACAGCATATGTGAAAATAACTGTAATCATGAGTGTCAGACATAGATGAATGACATTTCCACATGCACCATTGCCAAATGCATAAATTGGATATGCATAGATTTGTATTTTCTTTTGATACAGCAATACATTTTGAAGCAGTTCAGAAAAGATCGTATTGGCATTGAAATAAACCAAATAGTACAGCGCTAGAAATATGAGTGAAAGAATCGTTGTGATAATACTGCGATTCTTCAGTTTTACGGATATCTTTGCCACAACAAGACCTAATAGACATGAAAGACATAGTACTAACAGCGTAATCGCCAATCCCATCAATGTAGAAGCAAGAAATACCCCTGCTTGAAATGATACATTGAATAGATATGATAGTTGAGAAGGAATCCATACAACAAGTGCATAGAGACAACTCATCAGATATACACTGAAGATTCTAGAAATAATGATTGTAGATGCATCAACAGGCAATGAAAACAACAAATCATTATCTTTCGCTAAATACAGGATGGAATATGTAGAAAATACACTTCCAAATACACCCATAAAGATTGACAATAATCCCATCAACGCAAAGAACATCCATTCAATATGCAACTGTACAATAGATGGAAGAATGAGTGAACTCAATGCATAGAACATGCCTCCAAGAAATAAAAACATCAGCACAAAGAACAATACAAACATTCCAATCGTAGCACCCATAGAACGTTTTTCCTGCTTCTTTTCATTGTAGAAATATGCACGGAAGATCTCCATGAGCTGCTTTTTAATCAAAAGCCAGGTCATACAGATTCATTCTCCATTTCAAGAAATACAGTTTCTAAAGATGCATCTCCCTTTACTTCTTCCATCGTTCCTGTTTTTAACAGTTTTCCTTCTTTGATGATGGCAATATGATCACAAAGCTTTTCCGCAACTTCCAGTACATGTGTGGAAAAGAAAATAGCACCACCTTCTTCACATAACTCACGCATCATTTGTTTCAATAGATGAGACGCTGTTGGATCCAGTCCAACAAATGGTTCATCCATGATCACCAGTTTTGGCTGATGTACCCATGCGGCAATCAATGCAGTCTTTTGCTTCATGCCATGAGAAAAGGAAGCAATTGGCTGATCCAGATCTTTTTCAATGGAAAAGATCTTTGCATACTTTTCAATTCTTTCAAATCTCTCATTTCCAACTTCAAATACATCCTGAATAAAATTGATGTATTGTCTAGCTGTCATATATTCATATAAATCAGGGTTATCAGGAATATAGGCAATTTTCTTTTTACATGCGATTGGATCATCTTTGATAGAAATGCCATCAATATAGATTTCTCCATGATCAAATGCCTGAATTCCAGCAACAGATTTCAATGTCGTTGTTTTCCCTGCACCATTATGTCCGATAAAGCCATAGATTTCTCCATCTTTAATTTCCAGAGAAAGATCATCTACCGCCTTTTTCAATCCATAATTCTTCGTTAAGTGTTCAATTTTCAACATACAAACCTCGGTTATTCAAATTCTTCAATATCAACATCCAATGGTTCATCTAATTCTTCAGAAACATATTTTCCACTCTTTTTTCTCTGTTTCACACATTCTGTAAGAATATATTCAATCTGACCATTGATACTTCTAAAATCATCTTCTGCCCAGCGAGCAAGATCATGATACAGTTTGGAGGAAATGCGTAATGGTACCTGTTTTTTCTTATCCACCATTAATATAGACTTCCAGAATTCACAACTGGCTGTGCATCCTTATTGCCACATAAGACAACTAACAGATTGCTGACCATCTGTGCTTTTCTTTCATCATCTAATTCCACTACGCCATTTTCCTGTAATCTTTCAAGAGCCATTTCAACCATACCGACAGCACCATCTACAATCATCTTTCTAGCATCAATGATTGCACTTGCCTGTTGTCTTTGCAGCATAACAGAAGCAATTTCTGGTGCATATGCAAGATATGTAATACGTGCTTCCATGATTTCAATCCCTGCGATATCAACTTTCTTCTGGATTTCTTCTTTAATACGATTGGCAACAATTTCACTGCTTCCTCTTAAAGAACCATCATCTGCCTGTCCATCCCCTGTTGTATCAACATTCTTTGCAACATCATATGGATAGACTCTAACAACATTTCTAAGTGCAGAATCACACTGTAAAGAAAGATATTCTTTATAGTTATCTACATTGAATACAGCTTTATATGTATCGTTGACTTTCCAGATAACGGCAATACCAATTTCCACTGGATTTCCTAAACAGTCATTGATCTTCTGTACAGCATTATTTAAAGTCATCATTTTCAATGAAATCTTATTGCTTGCATATTCTGTTTCTTTTGTATTAGAAGTCTGAAAAAGAAATGGTGCATGTGATGTATTTCCAACATCTCCAGACTGCGAAAGTTTTGTTTTTGCAGCAGGATTGATTGCAGTACAGAATGGATTGACAAAGTAGAAACCATCTTCTTTCAATGTACCTACGTATTTACCAAATAAAGTCAATACCAAAGCCTCCTGTGGCTTTAATACTTTCAATCCCGCAAACAAGAAAGACGCAATGATAAATAATGCTACAGTAACAGTAATCAATAGAATATTCTCCTGATCACATCCGAAAATAAATCCAACGATACTGATTGTGAGTAAAACGATGATGCCAATTAAAGCAGCCATCCCATTCTTTCTTTTGTTTAATACAATTTCTTTCATAAAGAATTCTCCTTTGATATCAAAATGATATCATTTAGATACTAAAAGTCAATTAAGCAAAAAGAAAAGATATGTAAAATGTTATTACATATCTGCATGTTTATTTTTCTTACATATGATATAGGATACGAAAGAAATCACACCAACCGTAGCAAGCGTTACAACTACATATTTCATACTGTTATCCTGTATAGCTTCATCATTTGTATCTTCTTCGATTTGAAGTGAAGCTGTATTTGTTGAAAAGGCTGTAGATACATGATATGTATGATCAAAATTTGTACGATCCATATAGTCTGTACATAATGCATTATCACTGTCTGTATCAAAGCTGGATCCAACCTTTCCTTCTACCGTAACAGTATATGGAGAGGTACCAGAAATGATTGGTTTTCCTTGTTGTGTGATTGTGACTAGATTTCCATCTGCATCGATAATTTCTCCACCACTTTTAATATTGAGGCAATTGACTTTACAGTCAGAAGAAACGATCCAGGAAGAGTCGGAAGAAATATTCATATTCAATGTACCTTGTTCTTCACATGATGTACTTCCTGTATAGCTGCTGCCATCTAGCAGATACATATCCACTTTTGCATGACTTTCCACCGTAATATTTCCTACCATTGTTTCTTCACTGCCTGTCAGCTTTACATTCCCATTTGAAACATGTAAAAGATCTACATGGTCACAGTCAAAAGAAAGTAATGATTTATTTAAAACAATATTTGTATCCTGTCCATCCACATAAAACATGCTTCCTTCATCAATCATTGTAGATAGAATGGAGTTACAAACATCAATTCTTGCTTTTTCCTTTGTGGAAGAATCCTGCACACATTGGATTCTGATGCCATTTTTGATCAATTCATTCTGTAAAAGATGATTATTTGTAGAAGAGAGTTGAGAATTGTAAATGGATAGGTGATGTCCACCTTCTACTTCTGCAATTTTAGAATGACTTGCGTTACCACTGACATTATCTGCTTCTATCGTTCCATTTGCATGTAATAATGGTGCATCATTTCCATTTGTTGAAAGTATAGAATTTGTTAAAGAAATACTTCCATCATTTTGCTTTACATTGACTGCAGCACTTTGATTCCCTTGTGTTGTAATATCCATCTGGTTCGCAATGATTTGTCCACTAGAAACTGCTTCTAAACCATTTGAGGAATCATTACTTGTCATGATGGTACTGTCATTTGCATATACCATTGCTTTCTCATTTGCAACAATACCACTGCTTCCTTTTGATGTACTCTGTAGATCTGATTGATCAATCTTCGTAAAGGAAGAACCTGTTGTAAATACAACTGCATTTTTACCGTCTTCATTATTTGTATCACCACTTTTATGCAGTGTATTCTTGTTGATGGTAACAGTTCCACCATTCTGATTGCAGATTACAGAAGTATCCACAGTATTCGATTCTATCGTTTCATCTGTAAAGGATTCTTCCTTTCCATCAACGATTTTACTTGTATGTGCTGTTTGCTTTTCATCTGCATGGATTCTTGTCAATATTGAAATATTTGTTGATAACAAAACTGTTGAACATATTAGAAAAGCCGTTTTTCTATTCATCTTTTTTCCTCTTGTTAGTATCTTAGCAATATTTCGTTTTGTTAATGTGAATCATATATGAACGCTGTGTGAACTTTTCACTTGACTATGTCAAGTTTAAAGATTATATTCTTTTAGACAGGAGGAAGTCATGTATCAAAAAACATTATCTTTCTATATCGCAATGATGTATCGAAGCTTTTCATCCTTCACATCCCAAAAGATGCAAGAAGCTGGATTACATTTTGGACTGTTATTTTTCATTATCTATATTGGAAAGCATCCTGGCTGCTCCCCTTCTCAATTAAGAGAATCACTTTCTCTAGATTGGGGACATAGCCAACGCTGTATTACCCAGTTAACAGATAAAGGATTCATCACAAAAGAAAAAGAGGGACGACACTACATATTGCATTTAACAGAACAAGGACAGAATGCTTTTTCTATCGCGCACAATGTATTCTTTGACTGGGATGAAAGTGTATTACAAACATTCACAGATGAAGAAAAGAATCAATTGTTTACATTGTTAGAGAAAGCAGCCAATGAAATAGCTAAGGAGAAATAAAAATGAACTACGCAATCGTATGTACAAGTAAAACAGGCAACACAAAACAATTGGCAGATGCCATTCAATCTTCTCTTCCAGAAGAAAAAGTCATCTATGCGGGAATTCCTCAAGCGGAAGCTTTACAGGCTGATCGTATCTATGTAGGATTCTGGACAGATAAAGGAACATGTTGTACAGAAATCAAAGACTTTCTAAAACTCGCAAAAGACAAAGAAATCTTCTTGTTTGGAACTTGTGGGTTTGGTGGAAGTGAAGCATATTTTCAGAAAGTATTAACTGCAGTCAAAAAGAATATTGATGCCAGTAATACAATCGTTGGAACATACATGTGCCAGGGAAAAATGCCACAATCTGTTAAAGATCGCTATCTGAAAATGAAAAAGAGTCCTGTGCCAATTCCAAATGTTGATCAAATGATTGCTAACTTTGATGCTGCTTTGACACATCCAGATGAAGAAGATCTAGAAAAGCTCAAAAAAATGCTCTAAAATGGAGCATTTTTTATATCCAGGCAATGATGATTTCAATCATACATCCCGCAATCACTTCACACATACGATGTCCTAAGGATTCATTTAATTGCACAGACCGATGTAATTCTGCATTGATTTCATTGATCTGTTTTGCATGCAAACCACATTGATAACGCAAATTCAAAGCATCATACACAACAATTAATGCAAAGATAAAGGCAATCGCAAATGTAGATGAAGAAAGCCCATCCTGCATTGCAACTGATGCAGCTAGACAACAAACTGTGCTGGAATGTGAAGATGGCATTCCACCTGTTCCAACACACCTTTCCAGTTTAAAAGAATGATTCCAATAGCAAAGCAATACTTTCACTTCCTTTGCACATAGCCATGCGAAAAAAACAATGTAATAATATCAAATTCATTCCTGCCTCCTTGAAATACACTTATATTCTTTACAATGTTTGTAAATTCTATTATCATTTTTCGTTAGGAAAAGGAGAAATGAATCATGAAACTGATTTATAACATTCAAGATAAGCCTGCTTTTTCTAAGCTTATCCTATATGCATTCCAGCAGGTATTAGCAATCATGGCAGCTACAATTGCGGTACCTATGATCGTTGGCAATGGCATGTCTACAGCTGCAGCACTATTTGGTGCAGGCGTTGGAACACTCGTCTATGTAGCTTTTACAAAGAAGAAGTCCCCTGTTTTCTTAGGTTCTTCCTTTGCATTTATTGGCAGTATGTGTGCTGCATTTGCTTCTGCCGTATCTGTACAGGTAGGATACGCTGGATTATTGATTGGCGCACTTTGTGCTGGTCTAGTCTATGTAGTAATTTCATTGATTATTCGTAAGGTCGGTGTTCATTGGATCAATCAGTTGATGCCACCTGTTGTTATTGGACCTACAGTCGCTATTATTGGATTATCTTTAGCTACAAATGCTGTTGGTGATCTTCAAAAGTCAAGCTTAACAGGTGAAATGACACAATGGGCAGTTCTATGCGGTCTTGTTGCTCTTATCACAACAATGCTTGTATCTACATATGGCTCTAAAAACTTCAAGCTCATTCCATTTATCGTTGGTATCTTAGCAGGGTATGTATGTGCTGCAGTATTAACGTTTATTGGTAATGCAACAGGCACAGTATCTATGCAGATCATTAACTTTGCACCATTTGAAGAATTATTCAAAAATGGCATTACATTTTCAACATTCTTTTCCATTCCTGACTTTACATTTGTACATGCATTAGAAGGTCTCAAAGATGTTGATGCTGGATATATCTCAAGTGTACTTGTTGCCTATACTCCAGTAGCATTCGTTGTATTTGCTGAGCATATTGCTGACCATAAAAATATTTCATCTATTATTGAAAAAGATCTGTTAGAAGATCCAGGATTAAGCAATACCCTTCTTGGTGATGGTGTTGGTTCTTTCGCTGGTGCATTCTTCGGTGGATGTCCAAATACGACATATGGTGAATCTGTTGCATGTGTAGCAATCACAAGAAATGCTTCTGTTGCGACAATCATTGCTGCAGCAGTTGAATGCATCTTGATTTCATTTATTGCACCATTCATTGCATTTATTTCAACAATTCCTGCATGCGTTATGGGTGGTGTCTGTATGGCATTGTATGGATTTATCGCTGTATCTGGATTAAAGATGGTACAAAGATTAGATCTAGATGTAAATAAAAACCTCTATGTTGTATCCACAATCTTAATTTCAGGTATCGGTGGATTAAGCCTGACATTTGGAAATATTACTATTACTTCTGTAGCTTGTTCCTTGATTTTAGGTATTGTTGTAAATACATTGCTCAAAAAAGATCCAAATCCAACACCTGAAGTTACAGAAATGATTGAAGATTCTAAAATTCAACATTGAAAATGCGAAAAAAGCTGATAAAATACGGTTGTCAGCGATGATAAGAGAAAGAATACAGGAAAGCTGTCAGCGAACTTTGGGTGGTGGAAGCAAAGTCAGAAATACTATATTTGTAAGGCTCTTTAGCAATTGACCGTTAATCGCGTTAAAGATCAATGAAGGCAACAAGTATTTGTTGTGAATTAGGGTGGTACCACGAAGTAGCTCTCGTCCCTATGGAGATGAGAGCTTTTTATATGCAAGGAGGCAACTATGGCAGAAGAATTAACAAAAGAAGAAAAAGCAAGAATTAAAGAAGAGAGAAGAAAAGCATTTTTAGCTGCACATCCAGAACTCGCTGCTAAACAGATGGAAGCAGAAGCAAAGAAAAAAGATGCAAAGAAAAAAGTTGAAGATATCAAAGAAACAGTTGAATCAATTGCGATGAATGATCAGCAGCAGGCGCGTATTGATAAGATGAATACACTCAAAGAAATGGGCATTGATCCATTTGGACAAGGCTATGATCAGACACACCATGCATCTGAAATCTTTGAACAGTTTGGTGATAAGACAATCGAAGACTTAGATGGTGCAAATCACACAGTTTCTATCGCTGGTAGAATCATGTCTAAAAGAAGAATGGGTAAACTTGGTTTCATCCATTTACTAGATAGATCTGGTAGAATTCAGGTCGTTATCAACCAGAGAGTTGTTGGTGATGATATCTATAACCTGTTCAAGATGAGTGACTTAGGTGACATCATTGGTGTTAAGGGAAGAGTCATTAAGACAATGGCTGGCGAACTTTCTGTAGAAGTACATGAATATACACATTTATGTAAAGCATTACGACCACTCCCTGAAAAGTATCACGGTTTGACAGATAAGGAAGAAAGATATAGAAGAAGATATCTTGACCTTATCATGAATGACTCCAGTAGAGAGGTTGCTTTACTAAGACCAAGAATTGTTTCCGCAATCCGTCATTACATGGATTCTCATGGCTATGTAGAAGTTGAAACGCCAATCCTTTCCCCTATTCTAGGTGGTGCAAGTGCAAGACCATTTATCACACATCACAATGCATTGAATAAGGATTTCTACTTACGTATTGCGACTGAATTATCTTTGAAGAGATTACTTGTTGGTGATATGGAAAGAGTATATGAAATTGGCAGAATCTTCAGAAATGAAGGTATGGATCTAAAGCACAATCCTGAATTCACAACAATGGAAGCATATTGTGCATATTCTGATCTTGAAGGCATGATGAAATTCAATGAAGAATTGTTTGAATCTGTTGCTGAAGAAGTATTCCACAAGACAGACTTTGAATTCATGGGGAAAACTATCTCATTGAAGGGACCATTCAAGAGATGGAATATGGTAGACGCTGTCAAGGAAGTTACAGGCGTAGACTTCTGGAAGGAAATGAGTGTTGAAGAAGCATTGAAGATTGCTGAAGAACACCATGTAGAAGTATTACCTCACCAGAGAACTGTTGGTAATATCATCTCCCTGTTCTTCGATGAATTCTGTGAAGATAAGATTGAACAGCCAACATTCGTATGGGGTCATCCAATTGAAATCTCTCCTCTTGCAAAGAAAAATCCAAAAGATCCTAGATTCACAGAACGTTTCGAACTTGAAATCATGGGAATTGAAATGGATAACGCATTCGGCGAATTAAATGATCCAATCGATCAAAGAAAGAGATTTGAAGATCAGTTAAAAGCCAAGGAACTTGGTGATGATGAAGCAAGTGATATGGATATTGACTATGTTGAAGCACTTGAATATGGTCTACCTCCAACTGGCGGTATCGGTATTGGTATCGACCGTCTTGTTATGTTATTAACTGGTATGGATAGTATTCGTGATGTATTACTCTATCCTACAATGAAACCAAGAGAAGACTAATGGATTAGAAGCAATTGTTAAATGCAATTGCTTCTTTATTTTTCTTAATAAGTATTTCATATTCTTTATGCTATACTATGGCCATAGAGGTTCGACATGAATAAACATAAACAAACAAACACATTGACCATTGTACTGGTTAGCTTTTTAGCAGTTATCCTAGTAGTATTTGCCGGATTATTTATATTTAACAGATGGGAAGTTGTTATTGACTTGCATGAAATTAATGAAGTACATGCACAATATGGCTTGCCATATGAAGATCCTGGCGTAGAAGCAAAATACACAGGTTCCATTTTTAAATTCTATAAAAAGAAAGCAGATGTAACGATTGACTCTTCTCAAGTAGATCTTAAAAAAATGGGAGAATATACCGTTACCTATACCGCAAAATACAAAGATAAAACAGCAAAAGCAACTAGAAAAGTCATCGTAGAAGATACAATTGGCCCAGACATTCAATTAAACAGCACTCCAGACGCCTATACTGTATACAATCATCCATATGAAGAAGAAGGCTTTCAGGCAATTGATAATTATGATGGAGATGTGACAGATAAAGTACAATCGAAAGAATCCAATGGATATGTATATTATACGGTGACAGATTCCAATGGAAATACATCTACAGCAAAGCGAAAGATTACTTATGATGATCGTAAAGGTCCTCTGCTTTCATTAAGTGGTGGTGAAGAAGTCAATGCATTCTATGGTGAAGAATACAAAGATGAATATACCGCAATTGATGACTGTGATGGAGATATTACTTCTCAAGTAACGGTAGAGGGAAGTGTAGATACAAATACAAAGGGTGACTATGAATTGAAATATACCGTTACAGATGCGCATGGCAATACTTCCACTGCCGTTAGAAAAGTACATGTCATCGACAAGCCTGCATACAATGATGGATCAATGGAAGGTCCAAAAGTCATCTATTTAACATTTGATGATGGTCCATACAAGTATACAGATCAATTACTTGATATCTTAGACAAGTACAATGTCAAAGCAACATTCTTCACAACAAGTGCATATCCAGACTATGCTTACTGCATTAAAGAAGAAGCACAAAGAGGTCATACAGTAGCAGTACATACCGCAACACACAACTACTCTAAACTGTATGCTTCTACAGATGCATACTGGGCTGACTTTGATCAGCAGAATGCAGTCATTGAACAACAGACTGGTTCTAAGTCTAAACTATTCAGATTCCCTGGCGGATCCAGTAATACTGTCAGCAGAAACTACTGCAGAGGTGTTGTTTCTCAAATTGCACAACAGTCTAGAGAAAAAGGCTATGTATATTTTGACTGGAATGTATCCAGTGGAGATGCTGGTGAAACAAGCAGTTCAGATGTTGTATTTAACAATGTCACTTCTCAAGTTGCCGCAAATTCTCAATATGGAAAACCAAGTGTTGTTCTGCAGCATGACATCAAAGATTTCTCTGTCAATGCGGTAGAAAGAATCATTCAATGGGGTCTAGAAAATGGATACTCCTTTAAGCCATTAACAGAATACAGCTTTACAGCTCACCACGGTATCGCAAACTGAAAAGGATCAATGGATCCTTTTTTTTCATTTTCTTTTATGATAATCTTCTCTAATTTTATGTGACCAGTCATTTGGCAGTGACTCTTTTGCATTGCCGACTGTTTTTCGCATTTTAATAATATTTTCTGAAAGAACAGAATAATTCAGTGCTGACCCCTCTTCATCACACGCATAGCGAACTGCCTGATCAATCCCAAACTTATTTGCTTCCTGAATAACATCCATATTTGCCCCAATAAATATAAACTCCCATCCATACTTTTCCTTCTGTCGTTCAACCATTTGTTTAATGGTTGCATAAGTATATCTTTTTGAACTGTTTTCTAATCCATCTGTAATGATAATAAACAATGTTTTTCCAATTTCTTCCTTACTGTATTTATGTACATTACCAATATGATGAATGGCACCACCCATGGCATCCAGCAAAGCAGTGCAGCCTCTAGCATAATATTGCTTCTGTGTCATTTTTTTCACTTCATTTAATGGCACACGATCATAGATTACTTCCTGTACATCATCAAACAGCACACACGATACATAACATTTTCCCTTCTCTCTTCTTTGCTTTTGAATCAATGAGTTAAATCCTCCAACCGTATCCTTTTCAAGTCCACTCATCGAGCCACTGCGATCTAAAATAAATACCAATTCACTTGTTTCATATTTCATATGAATACCTCCTGATGTATCCATACTTTATCATCTACATCAAAAAAAACAGTCGCTTCAAAAGCGACTATTTGATGATATATGGCAAGCCATGTTCCTCTAATTGAATGTCTATTTCAATCATATCGTAGATTTCATTTTCAATGAAATATTGAAAAATGATGTCTGTTTTATCACTTGGTGAAAAAGCATAGCCTGCTCTAGATAAAAGGTCTTTCGCTTCATCCAGATTCAAATGTGCACCGACACATAAACATTGTGCAACGATCTTGCCTGGATGAGAGCCATTCTTGATCTTAGAAAACAATTTCTTATCTACCAATGCATTTTTATACACTTCTGGATATGACAATCCTTTTAGAGAAATCAAATATAATAAATATTCACTGAATGTATCAGATGTATGCATTAAACGTTCTTCTAAAGAATCAGGAATACTGCCTTTAACACTTGCAGGCATTGTATAACAATATTCCTCTAATAATGCATCTTCAACATAGTAGTCTGTAATGTATTCTTCTAGATGCGCAGCTATCTGCTTACTGATGTTTGTGGATTCCTGATCAAATACAGCTAGATATACCATCACATCATGTTGAGAAGTAAACGTTTGTATTTCTTCTAATGCAATACGAAATCCAATTTCTTTTGGACAACGATAGCTGCCGGTTGAAATCAGAGGAAAAGCAACACTTTTGATATTGTTTTCTTCAATGACTTGAAATGCATTGTGATAACATTGATGAATCAAAGCATTTGTTTGTTCTCCTTCATAATAAGGAGATACAACATGTATAATATATTGACAGTCTAATGCAAATCCTGGCGTCAAAAATACATCGCATTCTTCAAATTTACCAAGCGCATTTCGATACGCTAACAGTTCACTAGATCCCGCTGCGTGATAGATTGCACTATCACATCCATCTCCAATTGCAGGATATGGATTTGCGGTATTTACAATGCATTCAACATGCATTTTCGTAATATCATTTCGAATGATTTTATATGGCATAGATATTCCTTTTTTATTTAACAGAATTTTATCATATTTGTTAAAATATAACCAAAATATCACTTTCTTTTCCTATACTGTAGACATGAGAAAGAAGATCATAAAGAAACCAAATCCTATTGGTTACGCAATGCTTGAAAAACATGGTGAATCCAATTATGTTTGTCTCTATGACGAAACAGCTTTTGATGTTGTTTTTGAGCATGCACAAAAATACATACAAAAGCATTCCACGCAGGATTATTTAGATTATGACTGGCAGATTGTTGCCTATTCTAATGAAGATGCATGGAAGGAAGATGGTTTATATGATTCCATTGTATTGCGTATTAAAGGGAATACGATTAAACAGTACGATGTTGTTACGGAGTATCTTAACGCGTTTCATACACGTGAGCGTGATGGTGTACTTCTATCAACATTGGAATCACAGATTACGCAGATCTGTGAAAAGTATTGCGCAACACCAACATGGAATACGATTCTGGAAATCGATACATTAAAAAATATGTATCGTTCCATTAAGACAAATGATTTCTCATCGTATCAAGAAATCTATATGAATATTGATACAAATGCTAAGCAAGCTTATAGTTGAAATACTAAAGGAAAAAGTGATGTATGTTAAAGGACATCACTTTTCTTATGTTCATATTAAAAGGAATAGACTTTCATCTATTCCTGATTCGTTTTACTTTTTAACTGCTAAAGAAGCTGTAATGATTGCCATGGAATAAACTTCAATTGCATTACATCCACGAGACAAGTCATTGATAGGCGCATTCAATCCTAACAGGATTGGACCATAAGCTTCAAAGTTACCAAGTCTTTGAGCAATCTTATAACCAATATTACCAGCATTGATATCTGGGAAAATAAATGTATTTGCGTGACCCGCAACTTCAGAATTAGGACACTTTGTTCTAGCAACTCTTGGTGCTACTGCAGCGTCAAACTGAAGTTCACCTTCAATAGGAAGTCCAGGATAAGCAGACTTTGCCTTTGTAGCTGCATTTCTCATCTTATCAACATCTTCACCCTTGCCAGAACCTAATGTTGAGTAAGAAAGGAATGCTACCTTTGGATCAATTCCGAAAATCTTAGCACATTCAGCAGTTTCACCACAGATTTCAACAAGATCATCTTCTGTTGGCTTAATGTTGATTGCACAGTCACCCATAGCTAATACTTCATTTTCACCTGTTGCTGATGGTCTAACTAAGATAAAGCATGAAGATACGATCTTATTTCCTGGCTTTGTCTTAATGAGCTGTAAAGCAGGACGAACTGTATCTGCTGTGGAATACGTTGCACCGCCAAGCAATGCATCTGCAATACCCATCTTAACAAGCATTGTACCAAAGTAGTTTGCACCCTTTAATACTTTACGTGCCTGTTCTTCACTCACACCCTTGCTCTTTCTGAGTTCACAGAATAAAGCAACCATTTCATCAATACGATCAAAATTTTCAGGATCAATGATTTCAGCTCCACGAATGTTATATCCACTTTTTTCTGCAGCTGCTAATACCTTTTCTTCATTACCAACTAGGATTGGGCTCAAAAAGTTACTAGCAAGAAGTCTTGAAGAAGCTTCCAAGATTCTAGGATCTTCACCTTCTGTGAAAACGATTTTCTTAGGATCTTTTCTAAGTTCATCAATCATCTGACCAAAACCATACATAATATATAATACCTCCAATAAACTAACGTTTTTATATGTTTCGCTTATTCATTCTATACTTATAAATGCATAGAATCAATTTTGTGAAAACGCTGTCAATCTTTTGTTAAAATGCCAGTTCTGCGCCTAGTTTATTGCATGCTTCATTCGCTTCTGCATCAGGTGCATAGTTCGCAATAACACCCTGATTTATAAGGTTTGCACCATCATTTATAACTCTTTCACTCCATAGTTCCATCCATTCACCAACACCCCATCCATAACTGCCGAATAGACCAACTTTCTTGCCATTCAACAATGTTTCTACACTGGAAAACATTGGTTCAAAACTACCTTCTTCTAACTGTTCTGCTCCCATTGCCGGACAGCCAAATGCAAATGCATCATAGTTACTGATATCACTTGTGGAAAAGGATGTACAGTCGATTACATCTGCACTTCCTCCTGCATTTCTTACCCCATCTGCTACCGCATTTGCCATCATTTCTGTGTTTCCTGTGGCAGAATAATACACAACCGCTACTTTACTCATATTTTTCATCTCCTTTTAAGCTACCGCAATTTCTTCTAGAGGCATACCAGATTGAAATAAAGCCGTACATCTTTGCGTTACATGCTCATACAAAGCAAATTTCTTTTTTGCTTCTTCTACATTTCCATATACCTTCCACATACCGTGATACACACATTTCTCATTTTTCATAAATCCAATCACATCTTCACTTGGATATCCTAAAAAACAGCCAATTTCATGTGGAAACTGATGAGAAGAAACAAACTTGTTTCTAAGTACATTCAAACAACATCCAATCCTATGATCACTATACCCCATTTCTTTCATCAGTTCTCTTGTATCTGGTACATCTAATGCTTCTTGTAACAATTTTGGACGAAACATATAAATCAATGCATGATTCTTGCCTGGATAGGATAAAACCATCATGTGAATCCCTTTTTTTGACAATCTTTTATTCATATGCAGAATATCATCATTCAGCTTTTGTTTTGTCTCATATTCACAATTGATCAAACTTGCACACTTCACTGCAGTTAATGTTGGCGAGCATAACTCCGCAATCAATTTTTCTGGCATAGTATCTCCTTTAGTTAGTGATAGCTAACTAAAGACATTATATTCAAATTGCAGTTAGTTTCAACTAACATGCATTGCGTTATGAAGAATTTTTCTAATCATTACGCTATAATATCCGTATGACAAAAACAAAACTTGTATTATTAGGTACAGGAACACCAAATGCGTGTCCTGAAAACAGTGGCCCTGCGAGTGCCATTATTGTAAATGATCAGGCATATCTGATTGATTTTGGACCAGGCGTTGTACGTCAGGCATCGAAAGCATACTTCAAAGGAATTGATGCTTTACGTCCAGATCGATTAAATATTGCTTTCTGTACACATCTTCATACTGACCATACCGTTGGGCTGGCAGATCTTATTTTTACACCATGGGTATTAGAACGTGAAAACCCTCTGCAGCTATATGGTCCACAAGGCTTAAAAGATATGGCAAAAGATATAACACATGCCTATGTGAAAGATCTAGATATGCGCTTACGTGGAGATGAGCCATCAAATCTAACTGGTTATAAAACAGAGGTACATGAACTTGATGCAGGAATCAAAGATTATGGCATCATCTATAAAGACAATAATGTTCAAGTGAATGCATTTACAGTCAATCATGGTCGCTTACAGTCTCTTGCATATAAATTCATTACAGAAGATAAGACAATTGTTGTATCCGGTGATACGTGTCCTGTTGAAATCATGAAAGAAAAAGCAAGAGATGCAGATATCCTTCTGCATGAATGTGAATACACAAAAGGATTAGAAACAAGAAGTGAACAATGGCAGATCTATCATAGAAATGTACATACATTAAGTGTAGATCTTGCAAAGCTTGCTATTGTGGCAAAACCTAAATTATTGGTTACATATCATCGCATCTATCATATGAATGTTTTTGATCGTTCTTTTGATTTAAAACAAGAAATGGAAATTAGAAAGCAAGCCATTTTAGAAGAAATCAAAGATGCGGGATACAATGGTAAAGTCGTTAACGGAGAAGATCTTGATATCTTCGAATAAGAGGTAGTATGTCAAAATTTACAGATTTACATTTAGAATTAGAAATCAAAGCAAAGGATTTCAGAGAAAATCCTACAGATGAAAATGGAGATAAAATCATTGCGGAAATTGTACATCTAATAGAAAACAACGCTTCTATCCTTGTTGATGGCATTCCAAGTGATGTAAATCCAAATGTGATTGTCCCATCTGGATACTATGCAAATGATGGCAGATTCTATATTCATATCTTTTCATCTAAAGTTTCATTTGATGCTTCCACTGCGACAAATCCATTACTGACACATATGCATGGATTAATGGAATTCATGAATAAAAATCAACAGATTGGTGGTTTTTCATTAAACCACACACAAAAAAATGGATCTATTTTAATCACAAGAGAAGATATTGATGCTTTCACAAAGAAATAAGTGAGGTGAATAATGAAACTAAGAATATGGTTTGGCAGAATTATTCCAATGGCAATCATTGTTATTGGTGAAATTGGATTATATTATCTGCTTTTCAAATGGTTGACATCAGCATTTGTATACATTGAATTTATATTACATTTATCTGCGTTTTTCATCATTTTAAATATTGTTCGTACAAGCAGACATTTATCATCTGATTTAATGTGGATCATCATGATTATGTTATTTCCTATATTTGGTACATTAGTTTATATCATTATGTTTATAACGCTTATATTCGGTAAAACATTCCGTAATATTATTACCGAACAAAAAAAGGCTGCACCATATTACAAACAAGATGAAACTGTCATTCAGGAAATACAAAAAGAAAATGCAGACTATGTTTCTCAATTAGCATTCCTTCACCAGGAAGGATTTCCATTCTATCGAAATACAGACTTTTCGTTCTATTCTCCTTGTGAAGAAGGATTTGAACGTATGCTAAAAGAATTAAAAAAAGCAGAAAAGTATATCTTCATGGAATATTTCATTATTGAAGAAGGCATCATGTGGAATTCCATTCTTTCCATCCTGGAAGAAAAAGTCAAACAAGGTGTTGAAGTACGTGTCATGTATGATGATATGGGATCTTTAAATACACTTCCTGCTTCTTATACAAGACAATTAGAGAAAAAAGGAATCAAAGCTGTATCTTTCAATCGCATTTCCCCTGTGATTAATACCATCATGAACCACAGAGATCATAGAAAAATTCTTGTTATTGATGGAAAAGTTGCATTTTCTGGCGGTGCTAATCTTGCAGATGAGTACATCAATGAAAAAGTAATCCATGGTCATTGGATGGATAATATCATCTGTGTCAAGGGAAATGCTGTATGGTCTTATTTAGTAACATTCTTAACAAACTGGAATGCTCTGCGTCATGAAGATGAAGATTATACAGTATTTAAAAACAAGGAAACGATTGATGAATCAAACTTTGATGGGTATATTGCTCCATACGCAGAAACACCACTCGATGAAGAACTCACAGGACAGTCTGTCTATGAAGATATCTTAAACAGTGCAAATCGTTATGTCTATATCATGACACCATATCTCATCATTGATTCAGAAATGATCAATACACTCATTCATACTGCGAAAAAAGGTGTTGATGTCAGAATTATCATGCCTGGTATTGCAGATAAACAGATTGTTCATGATATTGGAACATCCTATTATGCACAACTCATTCAAGGTGGTGTCAAAATCTATGAATATGAGCCAGGATTTGTTCATTCCAAAGTATTTGTATCCGATGATATCTATGCTACAGTAGGTACGATCAATCTTGATTATCGTTCATTATATCTCCACTTTGAAAATGGAACTCTTCTCTATCATTCAAAACATGTGATGGGTATCAAACAGAATTTTGAAGACACTTTAAAACATTGTAAACAGATGAATTTAAAAGATACACATGTCAATATCGTTAAAGGACTGTTCTTGAGTATCATTCGAATCTTTTCTCCATTATTATGAAACAATGTTCCACCCTTTTTCATGGTAAGATACTATGTGAGAGGGTTTTTTAGTTACCCACTAAAGGAGAAAAAATGAGTATCCGTAAAGTAATTTTTTTAGATGTTGATGGTACATTGATCGACTATCGAGCTATTATGCCTGAAAGTGCAGGCAGAGCAGTTGATGAAGCTAGAAAAAATGGCCACCTTGTATATATTTGTACAGGCTGTTCAAAATATGAAATCTTACAGAGAAATCTCTGTGAGCTCGATGGCATGATTGGCGCAAACGGTGGATATGTTGAAGATCATGGTGAAGTATTGATGCATCAATCTTTGCCTGTTGAAGAAGTCAAGCACATCGTTGAATGGTGCAATGAAAGAAAAATGGGAATCAACCTGGAAGCAAATGGTGGTATCTTTTCAAATGAATATATGAAAGATCAGGCTGCTGAAGTATTCAAAAAGTATGCATTAGGTAAAGGCAGTGACCTTGCAAAAGCAGAAGCAGTTGGACAGTCTTCCGCAGAACATCTGAATATCCTTTATGGAGATGATCTCTATAGAGATGACATCAATAAAATTGACTTCGTATTACGTTCCTACCAGGATCATTTAGATTCTAAGAAGGAATTCCCAGAACTGATGGCAAATACATGGGGTGGTCAGGATGAAATGGCTTTATTTGGTGATTTATCCCCTGCTGGCATTACAAAGAAGAATGCAATTGATTTACTACTCAAACATTTAAATGTTGATCCAAAAGATACAATTGCATTTGGTGATGCTAAAATTGATATTCCAATGTTTGAAATCTGTGGATATGGTGTTGCGATGGGAAATGCCGGCAAAGAAACAAAAGAAGCTGCTGACTATATCACAACGGATATCAATGATGATGGCATGTATAATGCATTCAAACATTTAGGTTTAATTTAAGGAGAAACTATGTCTGATAAAAAAATTATATTTTTAGATGTTGATGGTACACTCATTGACTATAACGCAATCATGCCTTCTTCCGCTGGTAGAGCAGTAGATGAAGCCAGAAAGAATGGACATCTTGTATATATCTGTACAGGCTGCTCCAAAGCTGAAATTCTGCAGCGTGATCTTTGTGAATTAGATGGTATGATTGGCGGCAATGGTGCATATGTAGAAGATCATGGTGAAGTTGTCATGCATCAGGGCTTAACAGTAGAAGAAGTCAAACACATTGTTGACTGGTGTAATGAAAGACATCTTGGCTTCTATTTAGAGGCAAACAGTGGAATGTACTGTAATGACTACATGCTAGAACAAGGTCCAGAAACAATGAAAAAGTATGCACTTGGAAAAGGCGCAGATGAAACAAAGGCAAAGACTTCAGCTGAATCCTTCGTCAATGCATTCATTCATTTACCAACAGAACAGTTATACAGAGATGATATCAATAAGATTTCATTCATTCTTTCTTCCTACCAGGATCATTTAGATTCTAAAGAAGAATTCCCAGAACTCATTGCGAATACATGGGGTGGAAAAGATGAACAGGCATTATATGGTGACTTGTCTCCTAAGGGAATCACAAAAAAGCATGCCATTGATGTATTGTTGAAGCATCTTGGTAGAGATGCAGAAGATACAATTGCATTTGGCGATGCTAAAATTGATATTTCCATGTTTGAATTATGTGGATATTCAGTAGCAATGGGAAATGCAGGAAAAGAAACAAAAGAAGCTGCTGACTACATCACAACAGATGTCAATGATGACGGCATCTACAATGCATTTAAACACTTAAATCTCATATAAAAAATGATCCTCATGGATCATTTTTTTCATTCATGATAAATCACTACGTTGCCACTCTTTAATGTCTTTGGCATATCAATCACTCTTTGATTTGTACTGCCTCTAAAATACAGTGAAATGTCTTTTTGATCGATTACAAATGGACCATCTACAAGTACATCAATATATGAGAGCATTTCATCTGTAACTTCTGTATGTTTTCTTTGTCCTTCTAAAAGATCCTGTTCATAAACAAATCCTGTATACGCCCATACATCTTTTGTTGGGAGTTCTTGTTTTACCCTTCTTAATAAAGTAATCAATGTTCTTTGATTAGAAGGTTCAAATGAATCTCCACCAAGCAATGTCAATCCCTGGATATTAGGATTTGTTAACATTTGAATCAATTGATCTTCCGTTTCCTTTGTATATTCTTTTCCATAGCAGAAATCCCATGTTTCAGGTTGAAAGCACCCTTCACAACGATTTGTACATCCACTGCAGAACAGTGTAACTCTTACACCTTCTCCATCTGCGATATCATAATTTTTAATATTTCCATAATACATATTGAATCACCTGAACTTATTTTAGCACCAAATAATATGTTTTCATATTATTTTCACAATGATTCGAAAATAGTCCATTTTAAAGGGTTTTTATTATTGACGGGCACCTTTGACTGTAATAGACTTTCATTACATTGAAAACATTTCAAAGGGGAAGAAAGATATGAAAAAAATGATTAAGGGAATCGGCAGTCTTGCTTTAGCAATTGCCTTGGCAGGTTGTACTGTCGGTGGATCAACAGCCACAGCTACAACAGGAAAGGATTCATCAGATTCTGAAAGCTACAAAGTAGGTATTTTACAGCTGGTACAGCATCCAGCACTTGATTTAGCAACAAAAGGATTCAAAGATGTTCTAGAAGAAGAATTTGGAGACAAAGTTACATTCAATGAACAGAATGCTGCAGGTGATACTGCAACAGCAAATACAATTGCATCCACTCTTGTTGGTGAAAAATGTGATCTCATTCTAGCAAATGCAACTGCAGCTTTACAGGCAGTTTCTTCTGCAACAAGTGATATTCCAGTACTTGGTACATCTGTTACAGATTACGCAGCTGCTTTGTCATTAAAAGATTATGATGCTTCCAAGCCAATTGGAACAAACGTTTCCGGTACATCCGATGGTATTTCCTACTCCGCACAGGTAGAACTGTTTACAGATCTTGTTCCTGATGCAAAGAAAGTTGGTATCATCTACTGTTCTGCAGAACCTAACTCTGTTGTACAGGCAACGGAAATGAACAAAGAATTATCCAAGGCAGGATTCGAAGTCAAAGAATATTCCTTCTCTGATACAAATGATATTTCTTCTGTAACACAGACAGCTTGTCAGGATTCTGATGTCATCTATATTCCTACAGATAACACGGCAGCATCCTGTACAGAAGCAATTAACAACGTTGCTGAACCTGCAGGTGTTCCAATCATTGCGGCAGAAGAAGGTATCGCAAGTGGATGTGGTATTGCCACACTTTCTATCAGCTACTATGAACTTGGCAGACAGACAGGTGAAATGGCAGTGAAGATTCTTAAAGGTGAAGAAAAAGTATCAAATATGCCTGTAGAATCACAGACAAATCTTACAAAAGAATATGTACAGTCTCGTTGTGATAAGTTAGGAATCAAAGTTCCTGATACTTATGCAGCAATCGAGGAATAATCCCTCAACTTTCAGGGATGCCACTCTGGTATCCCTGTTTATTTATGTAATAAGGAGAATTCAAAATGAGTTTAGATATTAATACATTATTTGCTTCCTTCCCTTCTGGTTTAGCACAAGGGTTACTATGGGGCATTATGGCGCTTGGCCTTTACATTACATTCCGTATGTTAAACTTTGCTGATATGACAGTAGATGGTACATTTACTACAGGCGGTGCAGTCGCTGTAATGTTGATCATTGGTGGATGGAATCCATGGCTGGCTGTTATTGTCTCTTTCTTAGCAGGATTACTTGCAGGCCTTGTTACAGGCTTCCTGCATACAAAACTTGGTATCCCTGCCATTCTTTCAGGAATATTAACGCAGTTTGCATTATGGTCAATTAATCTTGCAATTATGGGGTTTGCAGCTAACAAAGCAGTCTCTGTCAATTCATATGCACTGGCAATCTCTTCTAGATATGTCCCAAATGCAATTGTTACAGGACTTGTATGTGCTGTTATCGTTGTAGCGATCATGTACTGGTACTTCGGAACAGAACATGGTTCTGCAATGCGTGCAACGGGTAACAACCCAGAAATGTCCAAGGCACAAGGTATCAATATCAACCGTATGAAAGTCATTGGACTCGCTTTAAGTAATGGTCTTGTTGCATTGAGTGGTGGACTTATGGCACAATACCAGGGCTTTGCGGATATTAATATGGGTAGAGGTGCAATCGTTATCGGTTTGGCAGCAATCATTATTGGTGAAGTCGTATCTGATATCATTGCAGGAAAACATTCCAACTTTGCAATTCGTTTAGGATTTATCGTAATTGGTGGAATTCTATACTACCTTGTCATTCAAATTGTATTATGGCTCAGATTGAATTCCAATTTATTAAAACTCTTTACTGCAATCGTTGTCGCTATTTTCTTAGCAGTACCTTATTTGATTTCAGTATCCAAAGTATCTTTTGCAAAGGCACACAAAAATTCTTTAAAGGAGATCAAGTAATATGTCAGCAATGTTAGAAATTAAAAATCTATCTAAAACGTTCAACAAAGGAACTATCAATGAAAAGATTGCATTAGATCATATCAACCTGACACTCAATGAAGGAGATTTTGTGACTGTCATTGGTGGCAATGGTGCTGGTAAATCTACAATGCTGAATGCTGTGGCTGGTGTTTGGCCAGTCGATGAAGGTGCCATTATTGTTGATGGCAATAACATTACTGGATTGCCTGATTTCAAACGTGCAACGCTCATTGGCAGAGTTTTCCAGGATCCAATGCTTGGATCTGCACCTGATATGCAGATTATTGAAAATCTTGCTTTAGCTGCCAGACGTGGAAAAAGAAGAACACTTAAATGGGGTGTTACAAAGAAAGAAAAAGAAGATTATAAAGAGCAGTTGAAGATTCTTGATCTAGGACTGGAAGATCGACTGACACAAAAAGTTGGTTTGTTATCTGGCGGTCAAAGACAGGCACTTACATTATTAATGGCTTCTATCCAGAAACCAAAGCTATTACTATTGGATGAACACACTGCTGCTCTTGATCCAAAGACTGCTAAAAAAGTACTGGATATTACAAAAATGATCGTTGAAAGAGACCATCTGACTGCTTTAATGGTTACACATAACATGAAAGATGCGATTCAGACTGGCAATCGTCTTATCATGATGTATAACGGACATATCATGTTTGAAGTCAGTGGTGAAGAAAAGAAAAATCTCACAGTGGATCAGTTAATGAAAATGTTCTCTCAGGCTGCTGGTGAAGAATTTGCAGATGATCAATCCTTATTAAACAAGTAAACAAAAAAGCACAAATCACTGTGCTTTTTTTGTTCTAAAACTGAAATAGATTTAATCCTGTAATTTCATCATGATAGCGATCTACATTGCCATCAATGATTTGAATGATCATTTCACATGTTGCAGATACTCTTGCTTCATTTAAATGTCCACCAAATACTTCACCTTTCGCATTTCCTGCACTCATATGCAGATGAGAATAGTATTCTCCATGCATTGTATTGATCGTACCTGTCAATGATACAATTTCAAAGCTTCCATCAAATGTATTGGCGTGATACTGTTTTTCATCTACATCATATACACCAACGACAAAATGATCTGTTGCGCCTAATGCCTGAACACTTGCTAATGTGATTTTTTCTTTGAGAGCAACTTCCTTTAACTGTGTAAGAATTTCTTCACCGCGATCCATTCTTACAACGATCGTATCATGAAATCTCTTATATTCCATCTTACTTTACCTTCAAGAAAGTAACTTCATCAAAGTTCTTTAAGAGATCAAGAATCAATTCTTCCCCTTCAGCTAAATGACCAAGATAGTTTCTTTGTCCATCATTCTTGAACGGAATACGAACAATCTGGATTTCACCTGCATAATGCTGATAGTTGTTATTGACAATCAATACATCACCAACTTCAAACATATCCTTTTCACATTTTCTAAAAGGAACATCTGGCTGAACCATTCTGCCTGTTCTGCTTCTCCAGATCCATTCACTAGAATCACCCATATCTAACTGTGGGAACATTTCAAACAGCTGATACTGTTCTGTATCTGTAATACCTTCATCTAGTACAACACGAATCTTGCGGTCTTCTTTTCTTTCTCTTCTTAATAAGCCAAAGGATTTAAACATTTCATATACAGGAGAATCTTCAATTGGACGTACATCTTTCTGCACTTCAATCAAGGATTCCATTTCTTCTTCTGTAGCGAATGCATTACCAATCCACACCATATCTACATCACCCGTAGCTTCAATGATTCTTGCCTGTGTATCAATTGGAAGATTTCTTAATCTTTCTACTGTTGGCAAACCATAGTTCGCATCCCATACACCGGTTGCTTCAGGATTTCTAGAAGAAATAAATGCCTGTACTGGATAACCATACTGCTTCAGGATACGGTTTGTTTCCAAGAAGTTCTTCCACTTCAAACCTGTATATGGCTGTGGATAGAAGTTATGTCCAAGCAGTACTTTTTCCTTTGGTACACCATGTTCTTCAAAGTATGCCAGTTCATCCGCAAATGAGCCAGATGCATTAAACATAATAGAAATATTATATGGATTGTTTACAAGAACAAGATCCTTTTCAGCACCAAATGGCATGTCCATTCTCATCACATCACACCCAATATCATGCATCAAGGATACATCATCATAATCTACACCCATTTTCTTCAAGAATGGTGGATTCAAATCTAATACAACTTTGATATTGAAGCTATGTGCAACTTTGATAAATTCTTTAAAGTAGTCTAATACTTCTTCCTTCGTTCCTTCTACAGAGAACATGCTTGAAAAAACATATTCACATCCAAATTTACTAGCTCTTTCTAGATATTTTGTAATATCCTCCAGGCTTTCGATATCCGGATAAACGGATACACCAAATGATTTTAATTTCATAGTTTTAAACTCCTTCTACCATTCATTGTAAACGGTTTAAAAAAATATACAATATCAAAGAAAAAAGGGTATGATATATTCAGACAGGAGATGATATGGAATACAGAATCATAGATATTACTTGGAATTATGCACCAGAGCGTCTGAAAAGAACTATTGCGGTCAGACAAGATATTGATCTTGTTACATTTGCATACATCATTGTGAATGCCTTTCTTGAAAGCCCTGCAAATGGTTTTGCTTTTATACAAGGAAAGAAAGCATATGGACTTGGATGGGACGCACAAGATTCGCATTTCAATGAAGTACTTTTACATAATTCTGACAACATTGATACATTAGGTTTTGCTGATTTAGAAGATATTTTTACATTTGTCTATAGTGATGATTATGACTGCAGCAACTGGGAATTTACATGCAGGAAAGGAAAAACAGTCAATCGAAAAGGAAAGCGATATGCTTCTATGCTTGATGGAGAAGGACTTGGCATATTTGCCTATGCAATTGATACATTAAAACTCTACATTGATGGGAAACTGAAACCAGAAATGACATATAAACAGTTAGATAACAGAGGACTAGATACACCTTTTAATGTTCGTATCAATCAGTTAAAGGATTTTGAAAACTTCGACTTGTCTTATGCAAAAAAAGAATTTTCAGAATGCATGGATGATACACTTCCATACTACGTTGAAGACTATAATAATTCTTTAGACTATTTCAGCAATGATGCATATGATGAAGAACTAGATGAAGACTGGATGGAAGAAGAATGCAGCAATACAGAAAATCTGGCAGATAGCCTGATTCATCTCAGCTTAATTGGAGCATTTTCTCAAAAAGAATCTTTAGGCTATGTATCAGAAACATTTGATCGACTTGCATCAAAATATGATGAAGAAACTGCCTTTATGATGATTGCACAGACACTGGCAAAAAATATTCTAGAACTCATGCAAGGAACATCTTCTTTAGCAGAAGAATATAAGGAGCAATTAAAGAAATTAAAATGAAAACAGTATTAATTACAGGAGCAACAGATGGTATTGGAAAAGCCATTGCACAATTACTTGACGAAAAAGGATATGAACTTTACTTATTCGGCAGATCTCAAGTAAAGATGGATGCCTTAAATATCAATCACTGCAAAGGAAAATATACATTTGATTTAAAAGATCGCACTGCTTTACAACAGGCGCTAGATGACATTGTTCAACAAGGTGGTGTTGATGTATTGATCAACAATGCAGGATTCAATGCAAAGAAAGCCGCTGTCAAAGATATTGCTATTGAAGACTTGGAAGATATGTATTCTGTGAATACAATCGCACCATTGATTTGTATTCAAAAGTGCATTCCAGCAATGCTTGAAAAGAAAGATGGAATGATTATCAATATTCTATCTTCCTGCTGCTTATTCTCTAATCCTGACAATGGTGGATATACTTCAAGTAAGGATGCATTTGAAGCATTGAGCAAGATTCTTGTCAAAGAAGTAAAAGGTGCTGGTGTAAAGGTATTAGATGTCTATCCTGGAGGCGTTGATACAAACTTTAGAACAAATGATCGTCCAGATTATTTAAAGCCAGAAACAGTCGCAAAACACGTCATTTATGCATTAGAAAATAATGAAGATGGCATGCTTCAGGAAATTGTTGTACGTCCAGTGGTAGAAAGCAATTATTAAGCAGACACATTTTTTGATTTCTTGTGTTCTAGCTTGATTCTAGAATTGTGTACCAGTATAGCCACATGTTAAAAGACAACAGGAAATTATTTCATATCCAGAGTATAAATAAACCCTTGCATTGAGCAAATGCAAGGGTTTATTCATAGAATCTCTTTATGAATTACTTCTATTCCTGAAAATCGAAGCATTTAACAATCAGTTCCAGTTATTTTGAAGAATCATAGAAATAATTGATCTTCTGATCATCACCCAGTCCGATCATTCCTGTGAAAGAAAGATCACCACTTCCATAATGTGCATTCACTGTGTAATCATACTTATCTTCAGCTTTGCTTAATGTGATATCCTCCACAGTCACATGATCATTCAGATACAGTTCATCATATTTCATTGGAATACGATTCGCTGTCAGCGCATCTAGTATATCCTCTTCTACAATATCTTCAACATTCTCATAAAATGCATCTAAACATTCATTCATGGAATCTTCATCACCCGCAACAACATTATTCATGAATTCCGTATATCTCTCATTCTCATCTGTTGTATAGATCCATGTTAAAAACTGTTTCGCATTTTCTTCTGCAGCACCAGATGTATTTGTACATCCTGCAAGACTTGCAATCAATGTGATCGAACTTAGTAAAACACACGCTTTCTTTTTCATAACTAGCCTCATTTTTTTGTGGGCAGCTTTCTTCAATTCCTGTACATCTGATTGATAGAATCCTGTACGTGATGGACTGCATAGTGACTTTTTTGCTGATTGAATCAGCCTGTCACAAATGATCTTTTCGTGTAAATCTGTCTGCTTTCTGATTACAGAATAAGATATCAGAACTGAAAAGTCTATAGATCTGTGATGAATTGATAGTTTTGCATATCTGTATTTCTATTAGAAAAGTATTAGATTCCATTGATCAATACTATGTGGCGATTTCTGTGATAATAAATACAACTTGCTTATCGTCTTCTATTAATCTTCCAGTCAACCAGACTTTACGATTCACTTTATAATCATGCAGTTGTTCAATACATTTTTCACTTTGACAACTACAAAGCAAAGTGGTTGTCTCATTCTCATCATGTATTTCAATTGATGAATACGTATCATCAATTTTTGAAATGTATCCTGTCACATTAAAATATGTAGGAGCATATTCGGTACTGATCAATTCACCATCATTTACTTTTTCCAGTACTTCATTGACAGAATAATAATACTTTAACTGTTTTTGATCCTCGCATGCAAGACAAAATATCAGGATGATTGAAGATAATATTTGGAACAACTTTTTCATTATGCAAGTCCATTTCGCAAATAAAGTGCATTTTCAAATTTCACCGGAACATTGCTTTCACTTGTTACCTGTCCCTCATAGCTAACTACTACATGGTAAAGCTTAACAGTTACACTTTTACTTACAGAGATCTTACACGGTGTATTTGCCGCGCAATTCAGCCCATATCCTGTAACACCAGACGCCTTATATCCCAATCCAACGCCAACGTTCCACGCTTTACCACCAATTGAAAAACTAAAAGAAACATCAGCCCCCTGTGAATCCTGGTAATAAATTGTACCAGTAGTGTTTTTAAAAGTAACACCTTTTGGATATTGATTTTTTGCATATCCGACCTGAACAGTTCTTGTTGTTTCACCAATATAGGTTTGCGACTGGCTTCGTGTTATACTTTGCTTTTTTAAATCCGACTCAGGCAGATATGAGATAATTTGAAAATGATCAGAATCATATTTATTCATTAAATAGGTTTTAATTTGATCCGAAATTTGTTCCTCACTTAAAGCCGGTAAAGTATATACATTGACATTTTCTTCTGTAGTTAAAGCCTTATAATCGGCTGATACTGTAACCAGGTTAGATAATGCCAATAAAATAGATAATATTGCATATGTAAATCTTTTCAGCATACTTAACTCTCTTTCTATTCTTTCATTCCTCTTTTATACAGTTAAAGATAGAAAGATTTAACTAAAACGATCTGTTTAAACGATCTCCGTTTTTGTACCTGCTATAATTCATCATTATATACTCCTTTTAAATTTACCTGAGCAAATTGTACTATCAATTGTTGTTTTTTACAATTCTAACTTTAGCAATTCTTGTGAATGTACAATAAAGCTGCGCAAATTTATGGAAATTCGAGTATAATATAGTCAGTTGGATGAGGAGTTTATAATGATGGATAAAATTCTTTTTACAAAACGTGAACAGCAGGTTATGGAATTATTATGGAACAGTGCTGATTCCCTTTCTGCACATGATCTTGTGGAGAAATCCGGTTTGAGTGTATATACTGTTCAGCAGGTATTACAGAGATTATTGAAAGCAGAATATATCAAGGTGGATGGTATTGGCAGAACATATAAATCTCTAACAAGACAATACAGTCCTGTTTTGAGTCAGGCAGACTATATTCAAAACACTTTGGAAGAGAATACACATTTTCAGCTTGCGGCAGGCTTTATAGATAAAACAGATTCATTGGAACAACTGGATCAGTTAGAAAAAATGATTCAGAAACAAAAGGAAAAATTGAAGCTATGAAAGTATATACATCTGCGTATTCCATTCAATTTTCTGAATTTACAATTTTTATTACTTTACTGGTTTCCAGTCTTTTGATCCTGCTTTTGCACTTATTATTAATGAATCATAAAGGATATAAATACTTTCGTACGGATTTTATTTTTATCTTTGTTCTTGTAACTGTATTACGTCTATGTTTTCCTTTTGAATATTTTTTTACGATAATCATTCCGTTGCCGTCAATTATGAATCCGGTTCGCGAAGCACTTCATACATCTATTTTCAATATTCCTGCTTGGGGATGGCTGCTGATCATTGATATAGTGGGGATCATTATTCAGACTGCACGTTTTATATATCGAATACATCGGCTGAATATCGTGTATCGGATGATCGTGAAAAATGCAAAGATCACTTCTGTAGGAGAATATCTGCAGGATCATGATCATTGTGATATACCTGTTTATCGATCAGATCTGGTTCCTTCACCGATGGTAATAGGATTCAAAAAAGCAATCTTTCTTCCTGAAACAGAATTTGATCATAAAGAACTTGTGAATATTCTGGAACATGAATTAACACATCTCAGAAATAAAGACATTTATATCAAAAATCTGATCAACCTGTTAACGATCATCTACTGGTGGTTTCCACCAATCTACGTATTACAAAGACAGATCGATCTGTTTCTTGAAATTCGTGTCGATAATAAGGTGACCGGTAATTACAGTGAAAAGGAAAGCTTACAATATGCACAAACGCTGGTTTCCGTACAAAAAAAGATATGCGCCTGTCCGCTAGAACAAGATAGTGCAGTGAATTGTTTTCTGATCGATGAAAATGTAAATAAATTAAAGTATCGTATACAATATCTGCTTGCCGGGCAATTAAAAAAAAAGACCAGCCCGATATTATTGATATTGGTGGTTTTACCATTGTTCACTAACGCAATTGTATTGGAATCTTATTACGGGACTCCCCCTGGAGAAGAAAGAGGAATGATTTCTGAAGAAGCCATTACAGATGGATATATCATTGAACATAAAGATGGATCTTATACTTTTTGTTATGGTGATAATCAGCAGGCAATCATAAATGATCCTTCTTCTTTGATAGAACAGGGCATACCAGTTATGAAGGAGAATAAACAATGAAGAAATATTTGATCATGCTTTTGAGCGCGATTTGTTTATGTATGACACCGGTATATGCACTTGAGAGCCCGGTTCAAAAAAGTGCACAGATGTACAGGGATGCTATCGTATGGAAATATAAAAATATAAATGGCCGTCTATACAAACGGCAATATAATGTCACAACAGGAAAATGGATCGGTGACTGGATCCCGGTCTGAAATAAAAAGGCATTGGATTTAATTCCATGCACTTTTTGAATACTTTGATTTTTTACAAAGCTGAATGATTAGTCAACCGATCATAAAAATAGAAAGTACAACCTGCTTTCTTTATTAATCTTTCCACCTGCATTCAATTTTCAATGGCTGCCGAATCAAAATCATCATTTCATCGATTGTTTCTTTCAACTGAATAAAGTTTTCTTTGTACTCTTCTTCGTGAATATTTCCAGTACTGTGTGCAACAACTGCGATCTGATTCATGTTATTGGCAATGTTTCTAAGCAGACGGAGTGACTCCACAAGTTCAGCGCTTGGTGCAGCACGCGGTATCACCCGTTGATCAGCATCCGAATGTAACTTTCACGAGATAGTTTCGATTGCTCAACAAGGGTATTGATGTGTTCATATTCTGACTGATTCAAATAAACTGCGATCTTGATATTGCGTGTTCTCATGTTCACCTCCACTACGTTAGGGTATTAGGGAATAATTTCCCTAAAGATATGTATTTGTGAGTGCACAAATACGTTGCTTGCCAGGATTGTGGACAATAACATTTCATAAGAAATCAATCCCTGAATGATTCAGGATTGATTTTGATCTTTACTGACTTTCCTTCCCGGAAGATTCGAACATACCCTCTTTCTTCCAATTCTTTTAATCCGTTATTCAGATCATTTGATCTTTTAAATTTTCTTTGCAGCTTGTTTTGCAGATCTCGTTTTGTAATGACAGGAATATCATAATTCTGATATTCCGATGATTCTTTGACTAATTTTACAATTCCCGCATTCCAAATAATCTGTGCACCTGTTTCTTCTTTTGAAGCATTTGAATAAATCACTTCATCTGTTTTTTCAAAAAACTTTGTGATCTCAATCGCTTTTGACATAAATGTTTTCGACAATGGATTACTGTTGATACCTCCACTTCCGATTTTTAAAAGTAATGCAATGCGATAACAAAATCCTTTAAAAGACAACTGAAAATGAACAGTTGTCTTTTTGTTATGCAGATTATTCCCAGAATAATTCATCCAGTGTCTTGTTTAAAACCTTGCAAACTTCAATGCATAAGCGAATCGTTGGATTATAGTCCCCCTTCTCTATTGCATTGATTGTCTGTCTAGATACGCCTACTTTATCTGCTACTTCCTGTTGAGATAAACCAAGTGCAGTTCTTGCTTCCTTCATTTTCAGATTTTTCATGTTACTGATCTTTTTTCTTATCGATATACATCTTGATGATAACATTGATTAGAATGATTGAAAAGAAAACAGCCATGAATACTGGATTACTACCCTCCCACGTAACAATTCCATTTTCAACAATTGTTTTTCCTTTTGCAATAAACATGTTAGATAGCGCAACTGCCCCAAGCATACAAACAAATGGCATTGGTTTTTGCTTCAATTGCCAGTATGCATCGTTCCAGATACAATACAGCACCACAACAAGTACACCAATCAGAATACCAGCCATCATAAGAACATTGCATTCAATTGAGATTCCATCTGTCTGTTCTTTCAATAACATAATCCCTTCAACAGAAACCATTGTCAGAAATCCATATTTGAAAGCTTTTCCTCTGACAATTTCCTGTCGTTCATCATAGCCTCCATAGTCCTCTTTTTCCTTATATAAGATAATATTGAATAGCGGAATCGCAAGTAAAATAATCATAGATATTAAGAATGTATAATCCATAAGATCCTCCTTTATAATGTCAAATATACTTGACATCTTTCAATTACAGTATAGTACGATTTCTATATTTGTCAAATATATTTGACATACATAAGTAAGAAAAAGAACCAGAGATAAACTCTGATTCTTTGCAAAGATCAATCTTATGCTTCTTCTGTCTGACGGTTAGAAGCAATGACGAATGGTGTGTAGATCAATGTAGATACACCTAAGATAATGACTACCTGCCAGATAGCACCCATGATATTTCCTGAAGATGCTAAGAATCCGAATAAGCCAATTGGCGTTGTCCATGGAACGTCGATAACGAACAATGGACAGAGTCCTAAATACTGTACTAAATAACCACAGCATACACAAGCAACTGGAGTCAAGAAGAATGGTACTGCGAACAATGCGTTCATAACCATTGGAATACCGAAGATAATTGGTTCATTGATATTAAAGATTCCACAAGGAATAGATAACTTAGCGATTGCCTTGAAGTCATCTCTCTTAGAGAAGAGCATAATAGCAATGATCAAGCCCATTGTGATACCAGAACCTGTTGGACCAAACCATCCAGAAGCGAATGGGTTAGCGATAATAGAATACTTAGATCCTGCTGTATAGAATACACCAGAAGCTGTGATTCCTTCGCCAGCCTGGTAGAGTTCAAGGTTCTGAGCCATCATCTTAGTCATGAATGGTCCTGTAACAGCACCCATTACGTTTGATCCATGGATACCGAACCACCATAACAGCTGCATAATTAATACAACAGTAACATAGCCAGGCAGACCAGTCATGATCTTTTCAATTGGCTTCATGATTGTTGAAATAACATCAAACATTGTTAAGCCAAACATAGAGCAGATATATCCAACGATAGATACACAAAGAATTGTGATGATTGTTGGGAACAGTACTGCAAATGACTGTGATACGTTTGGTGGAACTGAATCAGGAAGAGAAATCTTTAACTTTCCTGAATCAACAAGTTTAACATAGAGTAATGTAGTTAGAACACCAACGAGCAAGCCTACAAATAATCCATCAGCTTTTGTGTAAGAAGAAGCAACAACATTAGAAATTGTTACTGTTTCTCCACTTTCTGTTGTTGTAGATGCTGTTGTGTTGATTAATGTAACGAATGAAGCAAGTGCTACCGCTGGAACAGTTCTGTCATTTGGATGTCCAATGTTTTCAGCAAAGTGCATGGAAACAAGAATACAGATAGAAACTGCCATGAAGTTCATACAGCCATAGTTAGCTGTTGTGAAAATTGGTGTTAATGTTTCGAGCCAAGCAAAACCTGGAACGTTTGCGAGAGAAACATAGTAAATCAGTTCTCCTGTCTTTGGATCTGGTACACCACCAGTCTGGCAAATGACGAATTGGAACAGAGTACAGAAAGCCCCCCAAATGACGACTGGCATGTTGTCAATAAACGCATCCTTGATTGCTGAGAGGACTGTGTTTGACTGCATCTTACCTGCAAGAGTAAGAAGGCCATTCATAAATTTTTCTTTC